>RKMJ01000082.1_pt1 | contig 88934 bp, 87 predicted proteins | sample 2174201 | NCBI WGS metagenome assembly RKMJ01 (sample SAMN10236717, study PRJNA505202) | synthetic metagenome | isolation source: mock community containing 12 organisms: Thioclava sp. ES.032, Psychrobacter... | place: USA: Walnut Creek | collected 2015-10-01 | reverse complement strand
TACCCAGAGCGTTGGCATTCCTTTGTGCTGCGGCGTAACTGACACCTGCAAGAGCAGCGCTTGCCGCAATACCACAGCCGGTTGCTTCTTCTTGGATGACGGCTTCCATATTTTTACCAATTAACGCAAGATTCAAGCGCGCCTACGGCGTCGCTTGGAATCCCTTGTTAATAATCGGTTGCTCAAAGGATCTTTCTTGGATTCTTTCAAAACACTAGTCACACAAGTAAAAATTACTCGATTGAAAAAAACCCATTATCCTGTAAGCGATACAAGCCATGCCTCAAATCCAAGGGGCCGCAGAAGACGCAGTAAGAACAGAGTGGAGCAATTGAATGTGATGTTTTGTAGACCAGCGCTTTGGAGAGCCTAAACCAGGGAAAGTGCCTGCAGCATAATTGTTACAGTAATCAGACATTCCCAACGTACTGAATGAACCTACACCTGGCGATCCCGTATGCGCTACCAACTGTGCCAGAGCATCAAAATACTTCGTCTGAACATCTGTGGTTGCTGGCGGCACAGAAGAAACAAAATGCCGGCACTGAAAAGTGTTATTCTGATGAGGTTCTGTAAGGTGAAGAGCAACGTGACTCGGTTGGCCTCCGCCTTTGTTATAAGGCACATCTCCTATAGTTGCAAAATCACCAAAACCATCGTAACCATGTGCACGATAACTGTACACTAAGTCGTCAAAATAAGAGGCGGAAGGGTAGCCTCCGTTAACAGGTTGCTTTTTGAATCCATCACGAAGAATCACGCGTCGAGACGCAGAAAATGCGGAAGTGAAGTGCGGGGATACCTGATTTGATTCAAAAATGTGAATTGCACCGTTTGCGGGAAAAGTCGCAGCACTAAGGGTATGTGCCCGATGAACAAAAACTTGAGTTCGCCCACTGTAGGTAGTCAGAAACCAGCTCACATCCGAAGCCGTGACGTCGGGATGCACCTCTAATGTGGGCAATACTTGATCTGGATACGCATTTGTTAAGTTTTTTTCCATTGCCGCAATCTGTGCGATTGAAGGCACAGGAGAACCCTCGTTTGTATTAATAATGAGTGCCGCCCGTAAACCTGTTTGTAAAACTCTAGATATCTGCCCTTCAACCCGTGAATTCGCATCGTGTGGCTTGATAATGGGGACTACAAGGTTACTCCCCAAATGGGATCCAAGTTCTTTGAGCGCAATCATTTCTTCTTGCTTAGAGCGAAAAAGTGGCCAGTACATTATAACTCTCCATGTTGATAACGGTATTTTAACCTAAAGCGCACTGGAAGCTGGCTCTCGAAGTCTCGAAGCAAGGAGTAACCAGTCGGCATTCCTCATTTTGTACCCGAATGCAGCGGCACGTAATGAGCTCGGTAATCTATATGAAATAGCGGCTCTCTTTGTCGCAGGCTCTCGTCTTCGGAGCGCTCCGACGAAATTTTCGTGAATAATTTTCGGAGACAGTAAAGACACGGCATCACGGGCAACAGAATATCGTTCTATCGGCGGCAAGTGGTCGGTGCAAATGCCGTGTTTCCTCTGTAGAGCCTCGCGTTCATTTTTTCGGAAAAGATAAAACATTGCTTCCGAAGAAAGGCCCTTTGTGTATGATAAAGTTTTTCGAATTTCCGAAAGTTGACACCTATTTGAAAGCCTCAAGAGCCCCACATAATCCGGCAAAAATTGGAGAGCCTTTTTAACTTGCCCATCACCAACAACAAACACTACTCTATCGAAACAAGAATAGTAGGCCTCTAGCTGAGACTGAGCACGGGAAAAGTCATCAAGATCTGTTTTTATCTCGAAGGCTGTTGCAACTCCGTTAATCAAAACTGCATCTGCACGTGCCTCACCAACTCGGAACTCATATAACCAAGATGTAGTAGCTGGACTATGTGTTCCAAACACCATTTTCGACAAAAGAACATTTTTATAAACGTATTCGGGACGGGACGACAGGAGCAGCCGCTCATAGGCAAGGTCACACGCATAGGCGAGCGGATCTGTGTCATTCATTGCACGCTCTTCGACTAATTGCTTAACCACGTCTCGGGTCACTTCCGTAGTTCCGTGCCAAGCAGTTTCGATAAGGTTTTTTGAACGAAAAAATGCTGGATATAGAGTATTTACCAAGAACCTTATCCTCCTGTCTGTGTGCAGCCTCTTCTAGGCATTGAGAATCAGGACGCTGATCCTAGCAGATTCACTCCATCAAGTGGCAGATGACTTTAACGCTTGGCTTTGCGGCGTGCCGGAGCGCAGCGGAGGTGCGTCCGACAACAGCCATTTGTTATGTCATTTTTTTACGCCAAAACAATGCTCTTCTGAAGGGAAAGCTCCTGTTCTTACCTCTTTTTCAAACTCCGCAAATACTTCTTTGATTTGTACGCTTAGGTCTACGTACCTCTTAGCGAACTTCGGAGTATAGTCTGAGAACAGGCCAAGAATATCCTCAGTTACCAGCACTTGCCCATCACACTCGGGAGAGGCGCCAATACCGATAGTAGGGACAGCGACGGACTCTGTAACCTTCCGCGCAGCTTCCTCAAAAACACCCTCAATCAACACTGAGAATGCACCAGCTGCTTCAAAGGCTTGCGCTTCTTTGACCAATAGTTCAATTGCGTCGTCATCTCGTCCCTGAGCTTTAAACCCTCCAAGAGCATTTGCATGCTGTGGGCGAAGACCTATGTGTGGCATGACAGGGATTCCTCGGTTGATCAAGAACTCCACTGTTTCAACAAGCTCCAGACCTCCCTCCACTTTCACGGCTTGAGCGCCAGTCTCAGTCAGTATCCGTGCGGCGTTCCTATACGCCAGTTCTTTACTTTCCTGATACGACCCGAAAGGCATATCAATGACAATACAAGCCCGCTTAGCTCCACGTACAACCGCTGCACCGTGCGCAATCATCATATCCAGAGTTACAGGCAAAGTAGAATCAAACCCGTATGCGACCATCCCTGTTGAATCACCAACAATGATAAGATCAACATATGGATCCATAAACCCCGCCATCGGCTTGGTATAAGCAGTCAGAGAGACAATGCTCCCTTTTCCCTTCATTTCTCGGATTTTAGTAGTGGTAATTTTTCGATTTGAAGTGTGGGTACTCATGCTCTCTCCTTTCACGATTATTTATTCGGGCAACATAACGCATAGCTAAGCGGCGGCCTGCAGCCGTCCGGTGGACGGCTGCAGGCCGGGAACGTACTTGAGCGTTTTGTTACACATTGACTGAGTACTTGAGGTCTCGCGCTTCATCTCCGGTCATGCCACGGAAACCCCAACAGTGGGCTGGTTGCTCCTTAATCGTCACTTCCACGTCCACAGGCGAAATACCAATCTCCGACTCAATTTGACAGAACAGCTTCTTTATCAGGGCTTTCTGGGTATCGGGAGTTCGCCCCTGCATCATGTTGATTTCAATAACCGTGTAGGCGGGCGTCCTTCCACCTGGGTAATAAAAATCCTCAGCATTCATTGGGATGAAACGATGAGCCCGCTTGTCTTCTGGCATGCCCAGAACTGACCGCATACATCCGTGAATGACGTCAGAAAGCTGGGCCTTGACTGGATTCAGGTGTTCCTTAATTCCATAGATGACTATCACAATGCCTCCTGCGATGTGTAACGCATAGCTAAGCGGCGGCTAAAAGCCGTCCGGTGGACGGCTGCAGGCCGGGAACGTACTTGAGCGTTTTGTTACACATTGACTGAGTACTTGAGGTCTCGCGCTTCATCTCCGGTCATGCCACGGAAACCCCAACAGTGGGCTGGTTGCTCCTTAATCGTCACTTCCACGTCCACAGGCGAAATACCAATCTCCGACTCAATTTGACAGAACAGCTTCTTTATCAGGGCTTTCTGGGTATCGGGAGTTCGCCCCTGCATCATGTTGATTTCAATAACCGTGTAGGCGGGCGTCCTTCCACCTGGGTAATAAAAATCCTCAGCATTCATTGGGATGAAACGATGAGCCCGCTTGTCTTCTGGCATGCCCAGAACTGACCGCATACATCCGTGAATGACGTCAGAAAGCTGGGCCTTGACTGGATTCAGGTGTTCCTTAATTCCATAGATGACTATCACAATGCCTCCTGCGATGTGTAACGCGAAGCTAAGCGGTGCCCTGACAAGGGCATCCGGTGGACGGCCTTCAGGCCGGGAACGAACTTAAGCGACTGGTTAGCTGGGTGTAACGGTGAAGCCACTCCCTGGCAACCAATACGATGGCCTGCGCCACTGCTGCTTTGCACCAAAATTTGCCGGTGCACCGCATTTAAAAACACCACACTCCATACGGTGAATGAATCTGAACATCAGACTAGCAGATCAAAACCAAGCGCGCGCCGGACAGCCCCAAAAACGGAACGCTCAACTTTCTTTCACCACTGCTGAATCACTGAGCTACCAACTGACCACCCATTTAGACGGCCTTGGCAAACACCAAAACTCGCCGGTTTGCGACCAAATCTGAACCAAGGCCACTGGTGCCGAACTACCCAAAAGGCACCACATAAATCCAGCTAACGCTGAAGTAACCGGCGCCGGAGCGCAGCGGAGGGAACCAAAAGCGGCCACGCTTTTGGCGTCCGGTTGACTGCCTGGTTATGCATTTAAAGTCCACATCCGGGCACCATGCCACACTATATAAGATAAGGCGCCAAAAAGTAGGCACCAGCTCTGTAGCCCACCGTACAGCTGCATTTTTGCTTGCTGTTTTCCTATGGTCTTGTCGAGACGCACTTTGAACTGCGCGACAAGCTCAGACGCATTTTCTGCTTGAAATGAACGCAACTCGCGCTTAAATGCTAAATAGTTTTGGTTTTGAAATGAGACACTTACAGCGTACTCCACAACTTTCAAACCAGAGATAAAGCTTATAGCCCAAAGAAAAATTGCTAGTCCGAATGGAGCATGAATATAGTTCAGCGGCTCAGCTTTGGATTGAGTCATGGCAAAACCGATTGCCGATGCGGCAGCCGCTAGCAGAAAGTAAATGTATTTCTCCTGAGATGCCTTAAACTGCTTGGCAAGCTCTAACTCAAGATTCTCTGGCACCAAAGCCTCCCACTAGTAAGTGCATAACGCTGAACGAAGCGGCGCGTCTCACGCGTCCGCCTTCCGTGACTTGTTATACGATTTCATGCGATTGGGCAACCAGTTCTTTGAAATCACTTTCTTTTAAAATGCGTAATTTATGGCCTTTTAAAATCAATTGCTCTGCCTTAATGTGCTTTGAACTTTTTTCCTTGCCCGCCAGCTTTTTTATATCTTGATCACCGACTACAAGCAATGTGGTCTTTTTTGTGATGCTCGCACCGATTGTACAGCCAACACTTGCGGCTAGAATTGCTGCCTCCGCTCTGGGTATCAATAGCGCTCCAGTAAATACAAGAATTTCGCCGTATAATTCCCCTTCCGGGTTTCCTTCTCTTTGGATTGAACTACGGTTAAGTTCTATAGGTTTACCTACGCGACTAATCCATGCCTCAATATCAAGTCCCGTTTTATCTATTGCTGATAAAATAATCTGACCGGCAGCTTTGGCATCCTCTAATGCATCGTGATGCTTAAATTCATAGCCGATAATTTTGCAAATGTTAGCTAGGCCATAACCGCTCCACGCGCATTCATCCCACGTTCGTCGCGCTACACGGGCAGAATCCAACCAAGTAACCCCTAACTGTTTTAACGAGTATTTTTCAAAAGCCCGATAAATTGATACACGATCAAAGTGAGTATGACTTACACATATTGAGTCAGACAAAAATTCTGCTAACTGCAATTTGATCTCGGGGAGAGTTGGCGCGCCACCTACATCTATTTCGTCAATCCCATGAATACTTATGTTAATGTCATCAAAGTAGTCTTCGGGATTTATTAAGCTTGACCATTCTTTCTCAAGAACACCGTTCTTATATTTGGCCAAGCCAATTTGACATATCGAAGCCATATCAGCATTTGCTGTCTCTACGTCTATTGCCACAAATTCCATTTTTTACTCCTTGACCGTATAATGCCTACAACACGCGCAGCATCGTAGTGTAGCCGAAGGCGGAACGAAGAAGCTGTCGCCGTGCTTGTAATTGTTAGATGCTTGTCTAGACAACCTCAGCGTCCGGGACGTCATAAATTGTTTCTGTTACCTCACTCAGCAAGCGGTGATCTAGTAAAATTTGCATTATCGTCTTCGCAGTATCTTTGCAAACAACCAGCTTTCCATTTGCATCGAAATTAAGCCCAAAATTTCTGGTGTTATTGACATGTTGAAGCCTCTGGGGAAAGTCAGGACGCAGATACAATGCCTTGCTCTGGATGACTGTTATTCGACGTAACTGTATCGCGTTTGTACCAATGTATTCCTTCAGTGGCTGAATATCGGAAAATATGGAAGTAAAATTCGAGTCCACTGCTAATTCTTCAAAATTTGTCTTATAAACTTTCTTATCCGACATCGCACTCTCGTAGGCGCGCTTTGATTTAACAAAAACTGTTTCATTTATGCAAAAAAAGTCAAAGTACGAATCAAACGAAAATGTTTCATCCGGTGTCACTGATAGCTCACCATTTTGGAACACTGCGTTGATTACTGATTTTCTTACTTTAGGACGCCAACTAGGTGCCGCCCTTCGAATGGCGTAGACAGTATTATCGCCATGATGAAATTTAACGAGATAACCTGCTGCACCTTTTAGATTTTTCAGTTGTGCGTCGGTATTTTCTGCCTCAGGCGCATCAACCAAAGCAAGTAGAGAAATAAGCCCTTCACTCTCCTCCAAAGGATGCGTCAAGCAACTGCTTTCATTATTCTGGGAAATGGGGCTATAACCGACTTCCTCGGTGGTGCTCCCAACACTATTAATAATAGCCTCACGAAATAATGACTCTATCTCTTCATCTGTTCGTACGTGCCAAGCCCGAAACTTTGCATCTGTTGTACTCTTTTTGAAAACCCAAAGTTGTACTGTTGCTTGCTGGTAATCGAACCCTCTCCATTCTGTAAAGTCCGTCATATTACACGGCCCCCTTTGTTATATAGTTACCTTGGATAACCTCACAATGATAGTCACCAGGCGTTAGATTTGATTTGCTAAGCACCCTTGCGATACGTGATTTCCCATTGATCAATAGCTTTGCTTCGTATAGATTCCACCCGAAAATCAACAGTATCGGATTTAATATTATTTGTCCGGTCTTGAAAGTAATTATAAATAGCCATATCAAGAACACTGCGAAACCTGCGACTTTACCCAATGACCCATAATCGAATCCCATAAAAGATACGATATACGGGAAGCTGTAGCTGATTATTTCATTGGGGATCGGCTTTGCTTCAATAACCTTTACTGGATATTTATATCGGACTTTACCAAGTATTAAAAAAGTAAGAACAAGGCAAGACATTGTGATAACTAAAATAGAAAAAGTTAACCAAGTATTGTTGAATGATGGGAGTTGGCACGATTTCCAGTCGGTGCAAATACCTAAACCCCAAGTAGATTCACTGATATCTTGAAGCGCCAAGATGAGTGCCAGTGGGAAGTATGAGCCCAAGAATACGAGCAGCGCGGGTATAAATCGAAATTGCATAGGTTTATCTCCCGCATTTAACGCTGAGATAAGCGGCGGCTAAAAGCCGTCCGGTGGACGGCCGTCAGGCCGGGAACGAACTTGATTGATTGGTTAGCTGGGTGTAACGATGAAGCCACTCCCTGGCAAACACTATCATGGCCTGCTCCGCTGCTGCCTTGCACCAAAATCCGCCGGTGCACCGCGTTTAAAAACACCGTATTCGATGCGGTGAATGAACCTGAACATCAGACTAGCAGATCAAAACCCAGCGCGCGCCGGACAGCCCCACAAATGGAACGCCCAACTTCCCGTCACCACCTTTAAACCGCTGCGCTGCCAACTGCCCACCGATTTCGACGGCCTGGGCAAACACCTAAACTCGCCGGTTTTACTACCAACTATGGGCCGAGGCCATTGGCACCGAGCCACCAAAAAGGAACAACACCAATCCAGCTAACGCTGAGCACAGCGGCGGCACGTCAGTGACGTCCGGTGGCCGTAGGCCGCGTACTGCTGCGATTTGTTAGCTGGGTGTAACTGACAGCCCAGCCCCTGGCACATAAAGTGATAGCCTACTCCGCCGCTGCCCTTGCACTAAAATCCGCCGATGCCCAGTGTCCTAAAACACCGCAGCCGATGCGGCGAACGAACCTGAACGCCAGATTGCCCGGCGCAGACCCAAGTTTGCGTGGACGGCCCCACACTGCGAGCACTAAATTTTATGGCAATGCCGGTGAACGATTGATCTGCCAAACTGATCACAGACTTAGACGGCCTTGGCGTAGCTGAAAGTTACCGGTTTTGCTACTAACCTGGGCCAAGGCCACTGGCACCAAGCCACCAAAAAGGCACCACATCAATCCAGCTAACGCTGAGATAAGCGGCGGCCCGTCAGGGACGTCCGGTGGACGGCCGCCAGGCCGGGAACGTACTTGATTGATTGGTTAGCTGGGTGTAACGATGAAGCCACTCCCTGGCAAACACTATCATGGCCAGCTCCGCTGCTGCCTTGCACCAAAATCCGCCGGTGCACCGCGTTTAAAAACACCGTATTCGATGCGGTGAATGAATCTGAACATCAGACTAGCAGATCGAAACCCAGCGCGCGCCGGACAGCCCCACAAATGGAACGCCCAACTTCCCGTCACCACCTTTGAACCGCTGCGCTGCCAACTGACCACCGATTTCGACGGCTTTGGCGCAACTGAAAATACCGGTTTTGCTACCAACTCTGGGCCAAGGCCACTGGCACCAAGCCACCCAAAAGGCACAACATCAATCCAGCTAACGCTTGGCTTTGCGGCGTGCCGGAGCGCAGCGGAGGTGCGTCCGACAACAGCCATTTGTTATGTCATTTTTTTACGCCAAAACAATGCTCTTCTGAAGGGAAAGCTCCTGTTCTTACCTCTTTTTCAAACTCCGCAAATACTTCTTTGATTTGTACGCTTAGGTCTACGTACCTCTTAGCGAACTTCGGAGTATAGTCTGAGAACAGGCCAAGAATATCCTCAGTTACCAGCACTTGCCCATCACACTCGGGAGAGGCGCCAATACCGATAGTAGGGACAGCGACGGACTCTGTAACCTTCCGCGCAGCTTCCTCAAAAACACCCTCAATCAACACTGAGAATGCACCAGCTGCTTCAAAGGCTTGCGCTTCTTTGACCAATAGTTCAATTGCGTCGTCATCTCGTCCCTGAGCTTTAAACCCTCCAAGAGCATTTGCATGCTGTGGGCGAAGACCTATGTGTGGCATGACAGGGATTCCTCGGTTGATCAAGAACTCCACTGTTTCAACAAGCTCCAGACCTCCCTCCACTTTCACGGCTTGAGCGCCAGTCTCAGTCAGTATCCGTGCGGCGTTCCTATACGCCAGTTCTTTACTTTCCTGATACGACCCGAAAGGCATATCAATGACAATACAAGCCCGCTTAGCTCCACGTACAACCGCTGCACCGTGCGCAATCATCATATCCAGAGTTACAGGCAAAGTAGAATCAAACCCGTATGCGACCATCCCTGTTGAATCACCAACAATGATAAGATCAACATATGGATCCATAAACCCCGCCATCGGCTTGGTATAAGCAGTCAGAGAGACAATGCTCCCTTTTCCCTTCATTTCTCGGATTTTAGTAGTGGTAATTTTTCGATTTGAAGTGTGGGTACTCATGCTCTCTCCTTTCACGATTATTTATTCGGGCAACATAACGCGAAGCTAAGCGGTGCCCTGACAAGGGCATCCGGTGGACGGCCGCCGGCCGGGAACGTACTTGAGCGATTTGTTGGGCGTCAAAACCACCGGCGCACCTCTGCTTCATACTGACGGTAAGCCTCACCAAACTTCTCTCGCATGTGCCGTTCCTCTGGGACGATTTGAAACCGGTTCATATAAATAACGAATGCCGAAAGCAGCACAAGACTTGCTAGATTGCTCAGAAAAATGCCCCAAGCAATGAGAACGAGCAAGAACCCAACGTACATCGGGTTTCGACTTATTCGATAGACCCCGCGAACAACAAGGCTAACGGATTGATCTGGCACTCGAGGGTCGACGGTTGTGCCCGCTGACCGAAATTCCAATACGCCAAGTAACGCAAAAGCAAAACCGATTGCCGCAAACACCAGTGCTACAAGCGGAGATCCGGACAAAGTGAAACCAAGACTCGGGACAGCGACCGCCAATGTCCACATGATGCTTGCCGTAACAAGCACCTGAACAACTGGTGGAATTTTTAGCTCTAATGTCTGCACGATGATTCCTTTGGCGCCCAACGCTGAAATAAGCGGCGGCCCGACAGGGGCGTCCGGTGGAGGCCGCAGGCCGGAACGAACTTAATTGACTTGTGTACGCCCAGCATGGGCATGAACTAATGGGGTGAAAGTCCCCTGTGGGAAGGTCACCGTTCAGCCGGTTTTACCGATTGAACGCTAACCACTAGCGAATGGCAAGGGCCAATCCGTGAGGAGCGGTCTGGAGGAAGCCGCTAGCAAAACTGCGAGCTGATGAACAAGAACATCATATGAGGCGTAGGCCGGAGGCGAGTTGGCACAAGACGACGAAGCCGCGTGATCTGACGGCCACCGTAAATGATGCAGTTGCGCAGTTACAGTGCATGTTCTTATCTGGGGAGATCTGCTCAACGAGCGATCGGTCAATTACCAGTCAGGCCACTGGTCGATCAAGCCTGGGCGCAGCCGTTGCCATCGGCGGTTGCGAGCGAACGAGGTGGACAACCGATAGCGCCGATAGGGGTAACCCCGCCGGTGATTGAGCAGAAGTCAGCAGACGGCATAGTAGCCAAACGCCCATCGTAATGGTTGGGACAGGGTGAAGGCCTGAACCCGAAAATCAATGAGGAGCCTGTGCAGCTCAACGATTCCATGTCCGACCGGACTGAGGAACGTTGGCGCAAAATCAGAAGCCATCATTGGGGTAGGAGGAGGTAATCGGCCATCTTACTCTGAACGTTTTCGGGAAACGCCCTGTGCGGATCCGCATGCAGGGTGTTGTGGGGGCTGGGGGTTAGATACCCCCGGCTACCCGATTAACTGGTCTAGATCCAAACATCACCTGCTGCCGTCTGGCTACCAGACTCGTCACCAGTGTTGATCACTCCCCGTGGCTCGATCAGCAAAACTCTGGCTTCATTTTCCGCATAAGGCTTGTGTTCGATACCCTTTGGAACCACGTACATTTCGCCCTCAGACAAATCCACATGCCCATCTCTGAAGTCGATTCTAAGACTACCCTCGAGCACGATGAAGGTTTCGTTTGTATCCTTGTGGTCATGCCACACGAACTCGCCCTGAATTTTGACGACCTTGAACTGGTAGTCATTCATCTCGGCGATGACTTTCGGTGACCATTGCTCATCAAAGAGGCCGAGCTTGTTTTTGAAATTGACCGCCTGATAGCTCATGTGAACCCCTTTTCAATAACAGTTAACGCGAAGCTTAGCGGCGACCTTGTAATGAAGGCGAAGCCGCAATGAAAAGGGCGTCCGGCGGCCATTGGCCGCGTACTACAGCGATTTGTTAGGCTTGTAAGCCTTCGCTTGAGGGCTACTGTTTTGGAGCTCCACGCATGAGCCGCCAAACTACAGCAACAACAAATAGAACTAAGTGAAAACCAACGTAAACCCAATATATTGAGCCAGCTTCAGTTGGCGCGGTCGTTGAAATTGAATCTGCGGTATCAAACGCCCCTGATGAGGCAGCATCACTGAGCAATATGCTGGGACTAAGGAAGGCCGTATTGATAATATTGAGACCAAAGGTAATGCCTGACAAGGTTGGCTGTGATCTGAAAGAAATCATTGCCATCACGCTGCACAGCATGGCGATAAACACACCGCCGACCGGAATAAATATTGATAACGCACCGAAAACCAGCGCGACGATGGATAGAGCCTTCATGTTGTCTCCTTTTTGGTTTTAAATTTGCCTAATATTTGTTTAGGCATTCTTAGCAAGCGCCGGCCTGACGTGCGCCGTAGGTTGCCTGTTCTATCGTGTACTTGTCTCCGGCACCTGATGACAGTTGTTCAATTAGCCCCTTGCACGAAAAGCCCTGAATACTTAAATACTGCTGAGCCGACCTTGCCGCCTGCTTGCTCCAATCCATGTTCAGGCTATCGACAGCGGCGGTAGCATCGGCACGATTATAACCATCTCCATAATCGGATGAGAGTTGTTCAATAAGTCCGTTACGCGAAAACCCCTGTACGCTGAGATACTGCTTCGCGGATCGAACGGCATTACCCCTGGGGCCAGATAGGCCTTCTGATACCGTTGCCACGGACGGTGAATTGTAAGAGGGCGATGTACTACCGAGATTACCGCTACTGTCTACTTGGCTATATATCCAGACCCCAATTCCGCAAAATACGACAAGAACCAGCCATCCGGGAACATGATTATCCGGCGATGCTTTAGTCCGCCTCTTAGAGCCAGAAGTCGCTGCCTCATCTTCTGACTTCATCATCAAAGCCATCGGGAGCGCGACAATGAATAGCAGTGCTCCGAAGAACCACCAAGTACTGAAACTCCTACCTTTCTTTGACGCGATTGCGGCTGGGATAAGCCCCAAAAGCACTGCAAATACCAACACTTCCATTGCTGTCTCCTTAAATGCCTAATGCTTAGGTTAAGGGGCTGGCTTTAGCCAGTCCCAGTGAGCGCAGCGAACGACTTGAACCCTTGGTTAGGCAGGGTTTAAAGCTGACGCCTGTTCAGAAAAGATATTTTGCACAATGCCCGAGGTGCCAGCCTAGGCGGCGTTTGAGCGATAGCCTGCACGTACAGGCAAATTGTCACAGCGTAAATAAACGGCGTAATTATTTTAAGCCGTTTAACGTTTGTCGAAAGAGGCGTGCCCTGGCTTGCCGGGGCACGCCTCTTTCGACGGAAGGGTTAGGTCTCTGTGCGCGCATATTGGCTTTCGAGTAGCTCAAACCCGGAAAGAGCGGGGCACACGACAGATATGAAAACCAGCGGTTCAGGACCAGTGTTTAGTACGCCATGAACTTCACCTTTGTGAGCAACAACGACATCGCCTGCTGTGATCTGCTTTGAGCTGCCGGCGGCATCGAGTTGGTATTGACCGTGACCGGACAGGATTGTCCAGGTGTCTTGACCTTCAGGATGCAGATGAGCTGAAATTCTTTGGCCTGGCTTTACGTACCAAGCCACGATTGCGGCTTCAACCGACTCTGTAATGACAGACCTGAAGGGCTCGCCATCAGTCGGCTGAAGATGATTGGCGCTGGGGAAGATGCGTTTGATGCTCATGGACCGACTTCCTTTGGGATTTGCTACGATTTGTGGAGACAGTGCGCTTGCGGTTGCTCCTGAGAAACCTAATATTTGAGTTCAGCGGCTGCCGAAGGCAGTCCTTTGCAACGAAGAGTTAAACATCTTCGCGCATGAGACGAATATCGACTTCTCGCGCGACATACTTCCATTCCTCTGACGCACGCAGTTCGGACAGCAGCCTGTTGAACTCAACCTCATGGATTGGCGCGTACTCGAACCAATTAAGAAAATCGAACGGTTCATTCTCTGATAGGTCGCGGCAGTGGTGGAGCCTCCGCGCTACTGCAGGCAAGTACTTAAGCCCGATTTGGATGTGCTTTGACTGTTCTTCGAAAACGCTCCGGCGCTCGTCTTGCGTGAGTTCCCACCAATCTGCGTTCTTCCGGATCGGTATTAGCGCAGCGCAGGTTGCCTCTGGGCGCGCTAGACCTTGCTGCTTCGCCACAATTTCACTCTTCTCGCTGCGCGCAACATATCGTTCATTGCTTGTTATCCCACGAAGTACCCAAGGTGCATTGGTTTCAGGCTGTACATCTGAGCCGGATACGACGTTGAGCCTTTTGGCTTCAGGCAGGGGCTCGCCAACTATGGTTTCGGTCCTCACGATTCGCCAAAGGCCAATGTCTCCGCCGACGAATGCAAACAATCGCGTACTCATTTCAAACTCCTTTCGTGTTGAGGTCTAACGCTGAGCACAGCGGCGGCACGTCAGTGACGTCCGGCGGCCGCAGGCCGCGTACTGCTGCGATTTGTTAGCTGGGTGTAACTGCCAGCCCGGCCCCCGGCACTCAAAACGATAGCCTATTCCGCTGCTGCCCTTATGCCAAGATCCGCCGATGCACAATTTTCAGAAACACCGTAAATGATGCGGCAAACGAACCTGAGCGCCAGATTACTAGGCGTGGACCCAATCTTACGTGAACGGCTCCACGCGGCGAGCACCGATCTTTATACCAACACCGCTGAGCAATTGAGCTACCAAACTGACCACCGATTTTGGCGGCCTTGGCAAACACCGAAACTTTTCGGTTTTACTACCAACTCTGAGCCAAGGCCACTGGCACCGAACCACCCAAAAGGCACCACATAAATCCAGCTAACGCTTGGCTTTGCGGCGAGCCGGAGCGCAGCGTAGGTGCGTCCGCCAACAGCCACTGGTTATACAGACTTCGCCACCAACATCTCAGTGGCGCCTTTTTGAAAGCGATAGCTGACAGGCTGCAACGAGACAGCGATTCCGTCTCTGGCTAATGCTGTCATGACAAAATCCAAATGCCTTGAGGTCTTTCCATCCAACGAGACAACAGGAAAAACGCGAACCTCGGAGGCAGCTCTACACAGCTCCCGCATTGATGCCAGGTGAGCTGCCGCATCTACATGATCACTGTAGAGAAAAAGAAAGTGAGAGCAGAGCGCTAGATCGAATTCAGAATCAGGGAATGGCAGCGAAGGCAAGGATGCTGGCACATACCGTCCTTGCTGCCGGCCATTATCAAAGTCAGAAAGAAACCTCGACATGGCGGCCATTCGAACCTTGCCAAGCTGCTCAACGCTACCCAGTGAGTCCCAAATATAGCTGTCTGCGCCCTGTTGCATCTTGGCCATGATTTCCGGATACACCTCGTCGATCCTGCGGCGAATTTCCTCAACGTTGAATTGATATACCGGATCACATGAAATGATTTGGTATCCGCGCTCTGTCGCCTCAGCATTGAAGCTTGCAGGGCCGTCGCCACAACCCAGAATCCTCTTGTTCAGATCATCATCCGACAACCCGAACATCTTCTGGTATTCCTCGAACGATCTCCCCCACGGGACTACATTAGCTAAATCCAAAATAGACTCTCCTTAGTCTGTATAACACCTAAGCATTTAATGGTCGTGCGCAGCATGACCTTTAAATGTCTGTTGGACTAAGCCGCCAACTCCGCAGCTATCGAACGACGCTTAAGGATAAAGTAATTTGAAGGCCGGACCGAAACGGTACATCTGTGGCCAGGTACGAAGCAATGTCGGCGGGTTTTGGTCTCATTCGATCCTTCACGAGGCGTTTCCTTGTTGTGATTTCCCTCAGATTACCCTGCAGATACCTGTATTTCCAGTCTTCGGCCGTATAGACGCCCAGCTCACAAGGAACTGTCGGTTTCCACCCGCTGGATCAAGGCAGACAAGCTAGCCCGTTGGCACAGCCGTTGTTCTAAATCGTGGGATCTGGCGAACCATGCGAACCAGACCGTTGTCACAGAGGAGGCAGGGCCAGCATCGCTGAGACGCCGGGCTCTCCAGTGTCGCTTCTGGTTTGGGCGGCTGCGATAAACAGTGCCGGATAACCGCCAGTTTGCGGCGTCGAGTGCAGTTGCTCAGGTAGCCAAAATGGCGAATTCGCATGAAGCCCTTCGGCAGGATATGCATCAGGAATCGCCGTACGAACTCCTGGCCATCCAGCCATTGGGTCTTCAATCGGGAATGATCCCGATAGTCCTTATAGCGGAAGGCGATTCGGTCATCCTCCATCGTCAACAAACGCCCATTACTGATGGCAATCCGATGGGTATAGCGAGCCAGATAATCCACCACGCTCTCGGCCTGGTTCAGGCAGTGTCGGGTGTAGACCACCCACTCGTGTTGCATCAGGCCGTCGAGTACACCATCAATCTCACCGTTGCGGGTCACCCGGTGCAGTTCGCCGGCGTTCACCGCCGCTCTCAGCATCGACACCATTCGCCCTCGAAAACGCCGGGATAAGGCCCGTACCGGGAACAGGTAATGGCTTTTGGCTTTGTGCCAATCACCGGTGCCGGTCAACACGCCGCCGGGGATCAGGCAATGCACGTGAACATGACGGCTCAGGTTCTGTCCCCAGGTGTGGAGCACCGCCGTCATGCCCAGCTCGCCGCTAAGGTGCCGGGTGTTGCGCCCAAACTGCTTAAGCGTGTCCCAGACTGCGGCGAACAGACAGCGATAGATCACGTCGGGATGGAGCTGAACCCAGCCGTTCAAGGTGTGAGGTAGCGTAAACACCAAATGGAAGTAAGGCACCGGCAGTAACAGGGAGCGCTGACGTGCGCTCCATTGTTCAGTTGCATGGCCCTGGCATTGCGGACAATGGCGATCCCGGCATCCGTAGTAGCAGACGGAGTGGGCCTGGCAATGATCACAACGCATGTCCATACCGCCCATGCGGGCGGTTCGGCAGTCCGTTAGGCGGGCGCAGACTTTACGACGGTGACTGTCCAGTGTCTGACCTGGCAGAAATCGCGTCAGTATGTTTTGAACGCTCAGTGTGCCCGCCATCATGCACCTCCGAGACTTGCGATCAGGTCTGCAGGACCCCCGTTTTGGGGTGTGACGCCTGGCAACCAGTGCAGATACCGTTGAGTGCTGCGCAAATCGCTGTGCCCCAAGAGCCGTTGCAGCTCATGAATGGGCAAACCCCCCTCCAGCTGGTGTGTGGCGTAGGCATGGCGCAAGGCGTGAATGCCACCGCATTTTTCAATGCCACTGGTTGTCTTGGCTGTGTGGTAGACCTTCTGAGGCGTGGTGATATGAAGGTGTCTGTCTGGCAGTAAATCACTGGGAAATAACCAGAGCATGGGATGGCGAATCTGCCAATAGCGACGGAGCGCTTGGAGTACTCCGGGAGCCAGGGGCACCATCCGGTCTTTGGCGCCCTTGCCTTTTTCAATCCGCAGCAGATGGCGTTCACCATCGATGTCTTTGACCCTCAACGCGACCGCTTCGCTGACGCGCAAACCGCATCCATAGGTGACGGATAACAGGGCTTGGTGCTTGGGGTTAAGAACAGCGGCCAGAAGGCGCGTGACTTCCTGGCGTGTCAGTAATTCTGGAATGCGCTGAGGTCGCTTGGGCAGCACCAGGGTTACATCGAAGTGCGCCCAGTGCAGCACCTTCAGATACAGAAACCGGATGCCATGGAGGTAAACACGGCAACTGGCCGGTGACAGCGAGCGCTCCTGCACCAGATAGTTGAAAAAGACTTGTAAGTCTTCCACCTTCAACTGATCGGGCGAGCGCCGATAATAACGGGCCAGCGCGGTGACGACGTAAAGATAGCTGTGCTGGGTTCGGGGGGAAAAGCCATGTTGGCACATGGCCTGGATCATGGTCTGACGTAACGGTGTCATGACGGACACTCCTCTTTTGAAAGCCCACTCGGGCTAATCAAAAGTATCGGTCAATTCACCTGATCTCGCAGGAAACTTCCAGGTTTACTCGCTACCGCGAAGCGGTTTAGTTCAACGCGAAGCACAGCGGCGGCCCGTCAGGGACGTCCGGCGGCCGTAGGCCGCGTACTGGTGCGACTTGTTAATTGGTTACCTCAATGTACCACTGGGGCTTGATGCGCCCGAAATCTTGCCGGATGTTCGATTTCAGAGCCTTCTTGGAGTCCAGCACCATTGCTTGGCCTCCCTCCCTGAAAAACACTACCCAATGCCAAAATGGTTTGCCCCGCTTCATCCGCCACTTAATGGCCATAAGAGCCTTGTCTGGGAGGCGCTCCCAGGACTCGAATGGCGTTTCTTTGGGCGACACCGAGATACCGAATTCCCGCAGAAGTTTCCGAACGTGTTCAGTCTCTGACCAAAGCGCTGTATCTGCGGCATAAATACCCAGAGCGTTGGCATTCCTTTGTGCTGCGGCGTAACTGACACCTGCAAGAGCAGCGCTTGCCGCAATACCACAGCCGGTTGCTTCTTCTTGGATGACGGCTTCCATATTTTTACCAATTAACGCTGAGCACAGCGGCGGCACGTCAGTGACGTCCGGCGGCCGTAGGCCGCGTACTGCTGCGATTTGTTAGCTGGGTGTAACTGACAACCCAGCCCCTGACACTCAAAGTGATAGCCTACTCCGCCGCTGCCCTTGCACCAAAATCCGCCGATGCACAATGTCCTAAAACACCGCAACCGATGCGGCGGTCGAACCTGAACGCCAGATTACCAGGCGCGGACCCAAGTTTGCGCGGACGGCCCCACACGACGAGCACCGAATTTTGTGCCCGCGCAGGTGGACGATAAAGCTGCCAAACTGACCACTGATTTCGACGGCCTTGGCAAACACCAAAACTTGGCGGGTGTGCTACCAAACCTGAACCAAGGCCACTGATACCGAACCACCAAAAAGGCACAACATCAATCCAGCTAACGCTGCCAGCATGCGCGGCTACGGAATGAAGGCGAAGCCGCAATGCAGTAGCCGTCGCCGTGCCTGGCCTTGTTAAAATTCGCTACTCAACAAAGCCAGCAGTGGACATTTCATTGATTATTTTGTTTGCCAAACTCTCTGCGAAAACCGTGTTAGTTATGTTAGCCAAGCCCGATGCAGAGGTACTGGCTTCCATGATGAAAGCCTTGTGCTTCGTTTCCATATCAAACATGGTTATCGAATAGCCTTGCTGCCGACTGAAGGAATACATTGCCATGGAGTTCGCGCTACCCGAAATGGTATTGCCGTAAACTGTAGCAGATCCAAATGTTTGAGACCCCATATACTGGCTGTTAGTCGCACCTGATCCGATACCAACGATTAGCCAACCATCGATACCATTCTGATCAATGATTTCGAAAATTCGAGGCTCTGAGTATTCTCTGGTAGGGGGGAACAGGTCATCCTTCGTTATGCACTCTACTGACCTTTCCCTTAGACCACTGCACAGCTCAGTGATCATTAAGTCTTTGAACTCAAAATTCGCATTCGGTGCATCAACTAATATTTTCGAGTAAGTTCGATCCCTATGCTCGGGATCGACGTGCGTTTGCATTTTTGTTGTCGCGCAACCGGTAATTAAGAGCATGAGAAGTGCTACAGATAGACTCTTCATCGATACCTCCGAAGGGATTTTAACGCTGAGATAAGCGGCGGCTAAAAGCCGTCCGGTGGACGGCCGCTAGGCCGGGAACGAACTTGATTGATTGGTTAGCTGGGTGTAACGATGAAGCCACTCCCTGGCAACCAATACGATGGCCTGCGCCATTGCTGCTTTGCACCAAGATCCACCGGAGCACTGCGTTTAAAAACACCGCAACCGATACGGTGAATGAACCAGAACGCCAGATTAGCAGATCAAAACCGTGTTCACGGCGAACAGCCCCACAAACGGAACACCTAACTTTCTGTCACCGCTATTGAAACGCTGAACTAACAACTGACCACCGATTTTGACGGCCTTGGCAAACACCGAAACTTATCGGTTTTGCTGCCAGCTCTGGGCCAAGGACACTGGCACCGAACCACCAAAAAAGAACCACATCAATCCAGCTAACGCGAAGCACAGCGGCGGCCCGTCAGGGACGTCCGGCGGCCGTAGGCCGCGTACTGGTGCGACTTGTTAATTGGTTACCTCAATGTACCACTGGGGCTTGATGCGCCCGAAATCTTGCCGGATGTTCGATTTCAGAGCCTTCTTGGAGTCCAGCACCATTGCTTGGCCTCCCTCCCTGAAAAACACTACCCAATGCCAAAATGGTTTGCCCCGCTTCATCCGCCACTTAATGGCCATAAGAGCCTTGTCTGGGAGGCGCTCCCAGGACTCGAATGGCGTTTCTTTGGGCGACACCGAGATACCGAATTCCCGCAGAAGTTTCCGAACGTGTTCAGTCTCTGACCAAAGCGCTGTATCTGCGGCATAAATACCCAGAGCGTTGGCATTCCTTTGTGCTGCGGCGTAACTGACACCTGCAAGAGCAGCGCTTGCCGCAATACCACAGCCGGTTGCTTCTTCTTGGATGACGGCTTCCATATTTTTACCAATTAACGCCTTGCTCACCGGCACATACTACGAAGAGCGTTTTTGTGTAAAATTGAGCGTAGCGATACACAAAAACGAGCGTAGCAGTATGTGTCCGAGTGGAGCAACTTGTTATGCATTTTGTTGATAGTCAGGCCTTAAGCCCTCAGTTAAGTATTTGTTTATTTCGTATTTCAGGTGTTCGAGAAAAAACTCTTGACCACTCATATCATAAACACGGATAAACTTTGCAGAAATGTTCATTAGCACATTCCCAGAGATTTTTTCACCTTTGCTATCTGCTGCTTGTGTAAAAGCACGCATAGTTGTCTGCACGATTTCAAGAATTTTTTCATCTGAAATTTTCTTGTTATTAACTAGTAACGGCCTATACATATTAACAGTTGCATCATTCAACTCATCAAGAAGAGTTCTCTTCTTTTTTCTAAAAAATCCAAACATCATTATCTCCTAACGATCAATTTTTGACTCTTCAATAATCTTATTGATTGAATCCAAGTTATTACTAGATCTTTCCCAAACAACATCAGATTCGATGACGTTGTCATGCTTTTTTTCTTTACAATCCCGATTGTAAATAGAATCTTCTTTTTTATTAGCAATACAATCCATGCCGTATACAAATAGAGCCGTTCCTGGAGTTCCTATCGCTAACGGAGCAAGAAGAACATACGGAGCGAAAATTAGCAGAAGAATACCAATTATCACCGAGCCGAAGCAAAAAACTAGCCACGACACTAAAGCCGAAATGGCAAAGCCCCAAATAACTAGGCCACCGAGCAAGCTTAACAGGCCTATTAAAGTTCTCATTTTTTCACCGAATGATAAATCATACTAAAAAGAAGAAATACTGATGTCCCTACAATTACAATTGGCCAAAAAACAGCTGTTAGCAATGCAGTAAAAAAACCATTTTGTAATTGTGCAACAAATAGCAAAATGGCAATGACGATATAAATTCCCTCTAACATAAAACTCTCCTGTTAATCTTACTCAACTGTTGACTGTAAGGTTTCAAGTAAAGTTTCGAGTTTGCTCACTAAGGAGTGGTCAACACTGTTGTTATTTAAGGCAACAACAAGGTAGTCCGTAACATTTGTGATTTGCTCTTGCGGGATATCAGATATGCTCATTTCTGCTAAAGTTAAGTTAATGTTTTCACAGTCTAAGGGGGATAAGTCGCCACCATCTTTTACTGAATATAACTTTGATATGGTCATTTGAAGCTCCAGATTTCGATTTTATGCATAACGCGTTGGCTTTGCGGCGCACCGGAGCGCCAGCGTAGGTGCGTCCGACAACAGCCATTTGTTAGAGTAATCTTCGCGTATTCTGTGCTAAAAATCATACCTATCTCGCTTAGGCTTAGAGTGGTAGCTAGGTAGGTAAATTGATCCGTAAAATGAAAGAATGTCTTCGCGCTGACATTTAATCCTGTGTTTTAGAATACTGATCATTTGATCAGAATGTTTTAGCATTTCATCTATGATCACGTTATCTATCGGTGACTTTTTACCCAACCCCTCGTGCAGGTTATAAACTCTATCTAATGAGGTAGGATGTGTTTCCGACACAGAAAATTTCTTGATGCCAAAGCTAACGTTGGCTTCTTCTAAGAAATGAAGATAAAGCAGTACTGAAAACGCGCCCTGCGCTATATTCTGAAAAGCCTCTTGGCTGCGATAAATATTTGTCAGAGCACATAGATCTGCCTGAAACTCAAGACTGTGATTGTAGGTTTGTAGATCACCTAAATAATTACTACTGCTAGAATCATGATCAAAAGCTGTCTCGGGTGAAGAAATATGACCACAGAGCAAATGCGCATATTCATGGCCATAAGTGAATTGCATTTGGTTGCTTACAAGGTTGTTCAGCTCTCTCTCTGTTTCTATGGGGAGCGAAGCACGCGGATCAATGTCAAAATCTAGAGCCTCGACCCCATTCATGATTCTTACTGCAATCAGTAAAGCATCTACACTGTCAATCATCTCAATTCCAAGTTGATTTCCGTAGAATGCTATATTCATAAAATAGTAAAACTGCTCTAAGCTTTCAGACACTACAACGACGTCACCTACCAAGGAACGCATACACAAAGCATTTGCTTCTGGTATAAATGCTAGGCCAGACGGCGTACCTTTAACGATTTTTGCATTAGATCGCGATAAGTTTTTAATATATTTCTTGTGAAAGAAATCTTTTGAATGATAAAAGTGTGTTAATGCCCAAGGGCGCCCTCCCTTTTCAAAATCTTTTTTTCTCGATGCCATGACACGGACTGCTCTAGGGTTGTTTACGATCGCATTAGCCCGCAATCGCAGCAGATAGTCATGGGGACCACTAATTTCTCTCAGACGTAAGATTTCGTTTCTTGAGCAGAATTCAATGAAGAATGCCTCATCACGCGAAAGCCCCTCGGTCTCTTTACATGTGATAATGTTTCGCAAGTGGAAAAGTTGCCCTCCTTCTCCAGGTATGATGACGCCTTCAGCCGCGCGCTTCGCACCAGGTATGGCAGATAACAAATGACGTACCTTTTCCTCATCCATGCGGCTTTGTTACGACCTCTTTCATTTTTGATTGAAACTCAGACTTGATCATCGCTCTAACGCTGAGCTTAGCGGCGCCCTTGTAATGGAGGCGAAGCCGCAATGTAAAGGCCGTCCGGCGGCCATGGGCCGCGTACTAAAGCGACTGGTTATGTGTAATTACTCCGGGAGTTGTTTCGGCCAACTTCCAGATCCCTTTCGGGGTCGATTCCGCCGCACAAACAGTCTTGCTCTGTCTCAACTTGGTGCAAGCCCAACGCATATCGTATTGCCATGTATAAAAAAGATCTGCCGATGCCCTGAGCTCCCGCTCGTGATCTCTCCAAAGTAATTTCGCAACCTCAACTATGGAACCACTCCCGCCCAACTCACGAAGCGCTTCTACTACCCAGCTTTGCAGATCTAAACGAGATACCATTTAAAAACCCCTGATTACACATAACGCCCGGCTCACGCGCCGGTTTGGAGCCGCGTAGCGGCGGAAAATCGGTCGTTGTGCAGCCGATTGTTATATTTTTATGGTCAGCAATGTATGCATTCTTTTGACAACCATCAGAATGGTTAGAAGCAAATTCATCACCACCATCAGAATCACAGGCGAGACTAAATATAATTTTAAGTCAGCATTAAAAGTCAGCTTACTTATCGATACACTGAAAACATCATCCGGTAAAAATGTGTAAACCAAACAAAAAAACACCAAAATAACAGATACTACAATGGCATAGCATATATTAAAATATAGCTGTTCTAGAAGCTTCTTCTTCAATTCTATATTGTGCTTACTTTTCTCTCCGCTTACATCCCTCAATTTCTCACCCTGGTCGTATACAAGAACTAAAACACTTAACAACAGAGCGGTAAATATTGCGCCGAAATTTACCAACAGCGAATTCGCATCACCAGTTACCTTTATACCGAGAAACGAGAGGAAAAAGGCTAAAGCTAACGGAATGCCATAGAATGTAAAGTAATCAATAACGCTAACTCTTCCAGAAGAAGCGTCATTTAATGTAGTTATATGACCAGTCACTATTGACCATATGTTGATTTTTGAGCTCATGAGTTTGGGACCTCAACATTTAGTCCAGGGTACATTGTGTGCGCATACTCACCCACAATTTCTCTTACCCAAGAGTTAATTTTCACAAAGTCTGGAACTCCGTCGTCTCCAACAATATCTTCTTCAACTTCTATTTCACACAAAGCGCTGGTTGTGTTTCTTCCGACATTAAATGTTCTCCTTTTCCCACCCATCTCAACAACAGTTTTTACCTGAGCACCGTAGTTACCCATTATTTCTACAGCCTGCATCTGTGGGCTGTTTGGATTTAAGTAGTCCCTTAACTTTCCCATTCCGCCCCTCCTAGGAGGTTTAATAATAAGCTCTTGCTCACCGTGGCCAAGCAGCCTAACTTGGTCGGCAATATCGCTTAACCCGACAAACTTTGTCAATTTCACTTCTTTGGCGGTGGCGTCAAGCCATGCATTTACAGCATTATCATAAGTAAGGGGGTTCATTTGGATAACCAGGCCAGTTATACCCTTGAAATACTGAGAAAACAGCGTGTAGAACAGGGTTTTCACTCCAATGCCTCGGTATGAATGCATGAATGCCATAGCTTCATTAAAGCCCTTTGGGATGAAGTAGTGAATGTAATGCTTGATTATTTCCGCATTATCTTTTGCCTTCTCAAAGTCGACATCACCTGTTACGACATTGATAATGTCAGTTTTAATTCCATAGGTTCCAACATTGAACCACCCAAATATCTCTCGCGTATCTTCATTAATGCTCAAGGACTCAAACTGATAGACTTGCTTCGAATCCTCAATAATATTGTAAGCACCCGTATTGGTGTTTAAAAAATCACGCAATATATAAAACAGGTCTTTATCTCCAAGATTATCGAGTGTGCTGTATCGCTCTTCGATTCTCCCTTCTAGACCTTTATTGAAGCATCGAAACAGGTAGGGTGCTACAGCATGCATTTTTACTTCCTTAAGTTTTTTAACTTTGCGCTTGACCGAATCTCACACAAAAATATAACGCTTGCAGCAGGGGCGCGACTTTGGGAGCGTCCCTTGCCTGCACTTGTTATACGGCAAAACTACTGGACCAACGGCTGGATTACTTTGGCAAGCGCGAGACCGAGTGTGCGATGTTGATCTTCATCTAGGTGAACACCGTCGACACGGCTTGTCGGCGTAACCGAACCAGCATCGAAAAAATGACAACCACATTCTGCCGCTACGGCTTGAATTGCGTCGGCCAGACCCACGGCTTTATCTTCTGCACCTTTGAATTTAGGCGCGATACTGCCCTTGGCCTTTTGCAATTTTGGGGGCGCCACAAGCATAATTGCCGGTACTGACATTCCGGGTTCTATGGGAGCTCGCCGTATTGCACCGACAAGAGCTTTTAAGCCTTGTGCAGACTGCCATGCGGTCAAATTGTGCATAGACTGAAAATCATTGGTGCCCAATAACATGATCACCAATGACAACGGCGAATTGATCTCCATGCACTTTTCCAGGCCTTCACGTCCGTTGCGACCCGGCTTGAAAGGATCATCCCATACGGTACGACGGCCATTAAGACAGTCTTCAATAACCCTAACAGACGTACCTGCATTGAGTAGCGCATTCTCCACAACCCCCGGCCACCTTTGATCAAAGCGAAATCGACCACGAGTGTCAGGGATGATGCCCCAACTCAACGAATCTGCGTATACCAAGATTTGGTGCATTGCCTAAGCCTTCCTTGCCGTATAACGCGAAGCGCACCGGCGACCTTTTTGGAGCAAAGCGGAGAAAAGGCCGTCCGAGTGCCGCGTATTGTTAGCTGATAAATTCAGACATTGCCGATTCTCTCGCAGAGCCATTCGCAAGGCCTGCCTTCACACCAGTTCGATTGCGCTCTGGATGATTCTGGCTTGCTTTAACTTGTCCTTTGAGAGCTTCGATTCGGATCTCAATACCGACAATAGCTTTTACAAGACGGCTGGTGAACTCGGAAGGAGCATCATCTACAGCCCATGGATTCTCTCTACCGGACTCGTGAAGATCTGTTAACTGATGGAGATGTTCTTTCAGCCAGGTATGCTCCTGAAAAATATAGCCTTTGCCCTGCACATGAACCGCCAGATAGTTCCATGTTGGAACAACTCGACCCGTCTCGGCCTTTGTCTCATACCAAGACGGTGACACATAGGCATCCGGCCCCTGAAAAACCGCAAGAACCGAAGCGCCGTTCTCAATCCGCTGCCAAACAGGATTTACACGTGCCACATGGCACCTCAGTGTGCCAAGCGGATGTTCTTCGCTAGCGCTGAAATGGAATGGGAGGTGGTTTGCATCGATACCCTTACTGTCAGCAACCACCAGTACACCAAAACTATATTCCTTGATGTACTGCTGAAGTTTTTCTTGGTTTTCTTCTCTAAAATGACTTGGAACTAGCATTTTTTTATCTCGCTTGGCAGATGTTGATACAGCTAACAGCAACTAGACCGCTTTCCACGATACTGTGAAAAAGTGCGTTCCCGATAGTGCCACTTTCCCATCGTAGTTCACAGTCTTGAGCCTTCAATTTAACAACAGGTTAGCCCAGTTTCAGCCGACCCACCACGTAATCGCTTGACTTCTTGATTTCACGCACACAATAATACTGTACATATATACAGCAACAGAAAGAGGTACGCCAACATGGACGGCATACAACCTCAACCGCGCCTTCGTGATCAGGTTCGCGCGGTCATTCGGGTTAATCGTTACAGTATTCGTACGGAAAAATCTTATTGGTACTGGATTCGCTTTTTCATCCGTTTTCACCAGATGAAACATCCCAGAGATATGGGCCCCAAAGAGGTGAATGAGTTTCTGACCTGGCTAGCGGTTACACGTAACGTAGCAGCCGCCACCCAAGCACAGGCTTTAAACGCCTTGGTGTTTCTTTACGCCAAAGTGCTGGATATACCTCTCGGGGAAATCGGTTCTGTTATTCGCTCTAAAAAGCCAAAGCGGTTGCCCGTCGTGCTCTCCCATGACGAAGCTATGGCGATTATCGAAAAACTTAAAGGGCCCTATCGTCTTTTAGCATCGCTGATGTACGGTTCCGGCTTGCGAGTAACCGAAGCATGCCGTTTGCGGGTAAAGGATATTGATTTCAGTAACCAGGTCATCATTGTTCGGGACGGCAAAGGCGCAAAAGACAGAACAACCCTTATGCCGGGCACGCTGATTTCGGAGCTGCAAAGGCAAATCGGTACTATTCAGAAATCATGGAAAGAAAAAGACCTTACTCTTCAAACACCGGTAAGCCTTCCATTTGCACTTGCCCGCAAGTATCCCAAAGCGGATATGTCACTGGACTGGCAATGGTTGTTTACCTCGCAAAGCCTGAGTAAAAACGACTTCGGAAAGGTGGTTCGCCATCACATTCACACCAGTTCTGTCCAGAAAGCGGTAAAGGTGGCCGTTTCAACAACTGGCATTGGCAAACCCGCAGGCTGCCACACTTTCCGGCATACCTTTGCCACCGAACTTCTAAAGCGCGGTAACGACATTCGCACGGTTCAGGATTTGCTTGGCCATGCAGACTTACGTACTACCCAGATTTACACGCATGTGCTTGGGCAGGGGTTTGCAGGGGTTCGTAGTCCTTTGGGTTGAGTGGTCAGTCGTCTTCGGGGTTTTTGCGGCTTTGGCTGTTTGATTGATAGGGGACAGATTTGAAATCTGTCCCCTTGTTCCTTGTTCTATCCCCTTAGTATGTCCTCTCGGCGCGCCTTACCACTCCAGCTGGGCACCGGTCTGGTACTCAATCACTCGCGTTTCAAAGAAGTTCTTTTCTTTGCGCATGGTGGCTTGTTCTTCTAGCCACGGCGATACGTTTTTGGCACCCGGGAAGGGCTCGGGCAGGTTTACGGTGCGGGCGCGGCGGTTGGCTACGAAGCGGAACTGTTCGGTGTGGTATTCCGCGGAGTAGCCCAGTATGGGGTCGCGCAGGATGTAGTTGGCGTAGTCGCTTTCGGCGGCTTCGGATTCGTCCCACATGTCGCGCACGGCTTTGGGGTCGAAGCTGATGTTTTCTTCTTCCAGAATTTGGTTAACCACTTTCAAGCCGAATGAAAAATGCATGGCTTCGTCGCGCAGGATGTACTGGAACTGTTCGCCGGTGCCGCGCATCAGGCCGCGGCGCTGCAGGGCGAAGATGGGGCTGAAGCCGTTGTAGAACCAGCAGCCTTCAAAGACGGCGGCGAAGAACAAATACGACATGATGAATTCTTGCAGGTCGTCTTTGTTGCGCAGGTTGATGTCAGGACGCATGGCAGCGTTCAGGCGGCGGTTCGCCATCTGGATTTTGCCGTTGATTTGCGGCACTACGCGATAGCGGTTGTAGATTTCGCCCTGGTCCAGGTTCAGGGTTTCAATGCAGTGCTGGTATGTCCAGGTGTGCACGGCTTCTTCGTAAACCTGGCGCGCTTGATAAATCTGCAGCTCGGGCGCGGTCATTTTGTCCATCACGGCCAGGCCGATGTTGCGCATGGCCAGTATGTCGGAGGTGGTCAGGTAGGCCAGCACGTTTTCAAACACGTGCTTTTCCGCCGGGTTCAGGCGGTGGTGGTAGTCGTGGACGTCTTGCGACATGTTCACGTCTAGCGGCGTCCAGTGGTTTTTGTTGGCGTTCATGAAGTATTCCCAGGCCCAGGGGTACTTGAATGGGGCTAGCTGGTTTATGTCGGTTTCGCCGTTGATGACGCGCTTGTCGGCAGCGTTTACCGGGGCAATGCTGCTGTCTAGGGCAATCTTGCTTTCGGGTTTTTTGTCTTCGTCCCAGTTCAACATGGTTTGTTCCTTTGAGTACGGGGACAGACTTGAAGTCTGTCCCCTGGGAGTTTGTTGGTAAATAGGGGACAGACTTCAAGTCTGTCCCCGGGGTTTGGGAGTTGGGAGTAAGGGGACAGACTTAAGTCTGTCCCCAGAAGGCTTACTGGCACGCTTCGCAGTCTGGTTCGTCAATGCTGCAAACCTGGGGCTGCGGCGCGGCGACTGTTGCGGCTTGTTCGTTGGCGCCGGTGGCACCCAAGGATCGCAGATAGTAGGTGGTTTTCAGGCCGCGCTCCCAGGCCAGCTGGTAGAGTTCGTCCAGTTTTTTACCGCTGGGCTGAGCCATGTACAGGTTCAGGCTTTGGCCCTGATCCAGCCACTTTTGACGGCGTGATGCGGCTTCTACCAGCCAGCGAGCGTCTATTTCAAACGCAGTGGCGTAACGGGATTTCAGTTCGGTGGGTATGCGCTCGATTTGCTGCACGCTGCCGTCGTAATACTTCAGGTCGTTCACCATCACGTTGTCCCACAAGCCTTCGGCCTTCAGGTCACGCACCAGTGAGGGGTTCACCACGGTGAATTCGCCAGACAGGTTCGATTTGACGAACAGGTTCTGGTACGCCGGCTCGATGGATTGCGACACGCCCACGATGTTGGAAATGGTGGCGGTAGGCGCAATGGCCATTACGTTGCTGTTGCGCATGCCGTGCTTGGCGATCAGGTCGCGCACCGGCGCCCAGTCCAGGCGGCTGTCGGTGTTTACGCTCAGGTCGCCTTCAAGGCGGGCAGATTTTAGCCGTTCGATGGAGTCGATGGGCAGTATGTTTTGGCTCCACAGGGAACCTTCGTAGCTTTCATAAGCGCCGCGTTCGGCCGCCAGCCGGGCGGAGGCACGAATGGCGAAGTAGCTCAGCTGCTCCATGGCCACATCGGCAAATTCGACCGCTTGCGGGCTGGTGTATGACAAGCGCAGAGCGTAGAGCGCGTCTTGGAAGCCCATCAAACCCAGGCCTACCGGGCGGTGTTTCAGGTTGGAGTTACGCGCTTGGGGTACGGCGTAAAAGTTGATGTCGATAACGTTATCAAGCATCCGCACGGCGGTGTCGACGGTGCGCTCCAGGCGCTTTACATCCAGCTCGCCGTTATTGATATGGGCGGCCAGGTTTACCGAACCCAGGTTGCACACGGCGATTTCGTCGGCGCTGGTGTTCAGGGTGATTTCTGTGCACAGGTTAGAGCTGTGCACCACGCCTTTGTGTTGCTGCGGCGAGCGCAGGTTGCAGGGGTCTTTGAAGGTTATCCACGGGTGGCCGGTTTCAAACAGCACGGTCAGCATTTTGCGCCACAGCTGCTTGGCGGGGATGGTTTTGAACAGTTCGATTTTGCCTTCTGCCGCCAAGGCTTCGTAGTGCTGGTAGCGCTCGCGGAAGGCGTTGCCGTATAAATCGTGCAAATCGGGTGCGTCGTTGGGGCTGAACAGGGTCCAGTCGCGATCTTGGCGCATGCGCTCGATCAGCAAATCTGGCACCCAGTTGGCGGTGTTCATGTCGTGGGTGCGGCGGCGTTCGTCACCGGTGTTTTTACGCAGTTCCAGAAACTCTTCGATGTCCAGGTGCCAGCTTTCCAGATAAGCACACACCGCGCCTTTGCGCTTGCCGCCCTGGTTTACGGCGACGGCGGTGTCGTTCACCACTTTCAGAAAAGGCACTACGCCCTGGCTTTGGCCGTTCGTGCCTTTGATGCGTGCACCCATGGCCCGCACCGGCGTCCAGTCGTTACCCAAACCGCCGGCCCATTTTGACAACATGGCGTTATCACGAATCGACCCGTAGATGGCTTCCAGGTCGTCGCCCACGGTGGTTAGGTAGCAGGACGACAGCTGGGAATGGCGGGTGCCGCTGTTGAACAATGTGGGGGTAGACGACATATAGTCAAAAGACGACAGCAGGTCATAGAACTCGATGGCGCGGCTGTTGGGATCGTCTTCACGCAAGGACAGGCCCATGGCCACACGCATGAAGAAGACCTGTGGCAGTTCCAGGCGATCTTCTTTCCAGTGCAGGAAGTACCTGTCATACAGGGTTTGCAGGCCCAGAAAGCCAAACTGTAGGTCACGCTCGGGTTTCAATGCAGCGCCCAGGCGCTCCATGTCGAAAGCGGCCATGGCTTCGTCCAGCAATTCGTAACGAATACCGGCGCTGATGAAGGTACTCAGGGCTTGCGGGTAAACTTCGGCCAGGCTTAAAGATGCGTCAAGTTTTAACGCCGTCACGTTTTCTAGCCGCAACTGTTCAAGCAGTAGGCGAGCGGTTACGGCGCTGTAGTCCGGTTCGCGCTCTATACGGCCACGGGCAGTCATGACCAAAGCCGACAGAACCTCAGCTTCGTCGATGCCGTTGTACAGGTTGCGTATGGATTCTTCCACCAGGGACTCGGCGTCAATGCCGTCCAGCCCGAAGGCGGCGTTGTCGACCTGTTGTTTCATCAGGCCCAGGTCCAAGGGTACGGTGCGACCGTCGGCCTGTTTTACAGTCAGGGTTGGGTGAGCTTCTACCGGTTCGTGTAGTGCGCGTTCGCGGGCGTGTTCTTCACGGTACAAAACGTAGGCCCGCGCCACTTTTTGCTCTTCGGCGCGCATCAGGGCCAGTTCTACCTGGTCTTGAATGTCTTCAATGTGAACTTTACCGCCCGCTTTCAGGCGGCGGCTGATGGCCTGCACCACCTGTTCGGTTACGCGGTGAACGGCGTCGTTAATGCGGGCAGAGCCGGCTGCCTGGTCGCCTTCCACCGCCAGAAACGCTTTGGTGACGGCAACACTGATTTTTGAGGGGGTAAAATTAACCAGGTTGCCGTTGCGCTTGATCACCTGCAGCGATGTAGCGGTGGCGGTGGCGGTGCCTGTCGCGGATGGGGCGGCCTGTAGTTTGTTGGGCAGATCGTTCGATAAGGCAGACATAGCGGGTTATCCTGAATACGCGTTTATTCGTTGTCTTCGCGTACGCAGGCAGTCACAACCGAGGCAACTTTTGAAGGTGCCATCGGGCAATAACACGCACCAAGCCATGTAGACCAGAGTGCTGTTACTGAAACTGTTGCTGCTCACCTGTGTCGCGAAGGTGCAGTGATGTGTTCTTGGCAGGTCTTCGGACTTAGGGGCGTGAACGGTGTGTCTGTTCGTTCGGCCTTGTGTGGCGACTTCCCGGCAACTGCCAGTGTCTTTGTGCCACACTTGTTCCCCAATACCGCTGCGCGTCAGTTCCGGAGTCTCACCGGATTCCCGTTACCAGCTATAGTGATTTGAGCCGTTAAAAAATGATCGTAGCTCACTACATCTGGTATTTGACCAATAACAAACACACTATATACGGGAATAACCCAATGAACAAGATTCTCTCCACACTCTCGACATTCCCGACACCACTCTCAACAACCCTCCCGATACTGGCGTTGTTCATGTTCAGTTCAGTCGCATTTTCTCAATCAGAAGAGACAGCGCCCCACCTACCTCGCTTCTCTGAAATGACAAGCATCACCGACGGCTGGGAGCCGCTGGAATTTCCCAACATAGATCAGCATTCCCGCTATCAACTGTTGGTTGAGGACGGCGTGCAGGTGGTCAAAGCCGACACTGCGGGAAGCGCATCCGGGCTGATAGCGCGGTTAAACGTGCAACCTCAGAGTTCGTTGATTCTGCGCTGGCGCTGGAAGGTGTCGAATGTGTTTGCCAAGGGCGATGCCCGCAGCAAAAGTGGCGATGATTACCCGGCACGCATTTACGTGGCTTTTGAGTTTCAGCCCGACAACGCCGGTTTTTTTGAGCGCGCGAAGCGCAAGGCGGTGGAAGTGATGTTCGGGGAAACGCTACCGGGCAATGCCATTAACTACATTTGGGCGAATCGGCTGCCTGTCGGTGAATGGGTGAATAACCCTTACACTGATAAAACCCGAATGTTGGCCGTGAGCAGCGGTGCAGAAAAGGCCGGGGATTGGGTGAGCATTGAGCGGGATATTATGGCGGACTACCGCAAGGCCTTTGGTGAAGAACCGCCAGCCATTATCGGCATTGCCATCATGTCGGATTCCGACAACACTGGGGAGAATGCGAGCGCCTGGTACGGCGACATTCAACTGTCGTCGGCGCTATAAGGTTACAAACCCGCGCAAAACCACCAATAATCTACACCTAAAAACCGGCTGATATTCAGTTTTGTACGCTTTTTGGTTGAGTAACTCTATCCACCAGATACACCAGGCTGTGGTAATCCACGCCACTGTGACTGCTCAAACCAATTTCACAGGTACGGCTAGTCGATACGCCCTCGGTGCAATGCTGTACCACCGGTTGCAAGGTTCGCAAAGCGTGGCCGTTCAGTTCCGGCGTGGTGAAGCCTTTGTCGCCGGCAAAGCCGCAGCAGTGAATGTCTTCCGGCACCACAACATGGGTGCTGCACTTACGAGCAATATCAATCAGTGCCTGCCCTTCCCCCAGATGCTGGGTACTGCAGGTAACGTGAACCGCCACCGATTCGCTCTGCGGCATAAACTCGAGCCGGTCGAACAGATGGCTGCGAATAAAGCGCACCGGGTCATAAATATCGAGGCCGTGATTTTGCTGTTGCAGCAGTCGCAGGGTGCAGGGACTGGTGTCGCAATAAATCGGGTCGCGGCCGTCGCGGCTGGCACGTGTCACTGCCGCCAGCATTTCGCTGCGTTTTCGATCCGCCTGCTGTGGGTAACCTTTGGACGCAAATGGCTGTCCGCAGCACAGCGAATCCATGGCCTCTGGGAACACGACCTCGTAGCCGGCTTTTTCCAGCAGCTGACGGGTTTTTTCCAGCAGCGGGGCCTGTTCGCTGTCAGAACGGGCCGGGCCCATGGCGTGGGACACGCACGCCGGCAGGTACACCACCCGCGGCTTTTCCGTTGCTACCGATGGCTTCGCATGTTCAACCCAGCGCACCGGTTGCGGCATGGCCGGGTTCCAGGACGGTACACGACCGCCACTGAGTTTTTTGCTGGCTTCGGTCCAGCGCTGCAGCCGTGGCGCTCCCAACAATCGATTGGCGGTGTCGGCCGCTTTCAGCATCAATCGGGTGCCCTTCAGGGCCGTAGCAAAATGCGCGGCCAGCCAATCGGCGCGAGAATCGTGATGCGCCTTGTCGGCGCGCAACTCGCGCACCAGGTCACCGGTGTTTATACCCACCGGACAGCGCTGGGCGCAAAGACCGGTAGCGGCACAGGTGTCTATACCCTGATATTGGTAGGCTTCTTCCAGCTCACGAGTGTCTACACCGGCACGCTTTTTGGCCTGAATATCACGCCAGATCACAATGCGCTGGCGCGGGCTCAAGCTCAGGCCTTCAGACGGACACACCGGTTCGCAGAAGCCGCATTCAATGCACTTGTCGATAATCTCGTTGGCCGCCGGCAGCGGCTTGAAGTTTTTCAAATGAATGCCCGGGTCTTCCGACAGCACCACATCCGGATTCAGAATGCCCTGTGGGTCCAGCAGGCGTTTTATTGTCCACATTAGCTGGTAGGCATCGGTGCCCCACTCGAGCTCCACAAACGGCGCCATATTACGGCCAGTGCCGTGCTCGGCTTTTAACGAACCGCCAAACTCCACCGCCACTAGTTGTGCCACATCGCCCATAAACGCTTCGTAGCGGGCCACTTGCTCAGGCTCGTCAAAGCTTTGGGTGAATACAAAATGCAGGTTGCCCTCCAGCGCATGACCGAACAGGATGGCCTCGTGATAGCTGTGTTTTTCAAACAGCTTGATCAGGCGGTTAACGCCCTCCGCCAGCTGTGGAATGGGGAAAGTTACGTCTTCGATAATAACGGTGGTACCGGTGGGACGAACCGCACCAACGGCGGGAAAGGTACCTTTGCGAATGGCCCAGAGCTGGCCAGACAGAGTAGCGTCTTCGGTAAAATCAACCCGTTGTTCCACGTGGAACGGCGCCAACACTGTTCGAATCAGCCCGATCTGCTCATGCAGCAGCGATTGGCTGGCGGCGCGGGTTTCAATCAGCAAAGCGCAGGCGTCGTCGGAAAGGTTTTTCACCCAGGCCGGCAGGCCGGGCTGATTTTCCACCGAGCGCATACTGCGCCGATCCATTAACTCCACCGCGTCCACCGGCTGTTGCTTCAACAGGGGCACGGCGCGGCAGCAGTCTTCAACATTACCGAACACCACCAGAGTGGTGGCTTTGTGCGGGTACTCGGGCACGGTGTCGTAAGTAACCGAGCTGATAAAACCCAGGGTGCCTTCGGAGCCCACCATCAGGTGGGTCAGAATATCCAGCGGGTCATCAAAATCCACCAAGGCATTCAACGACAGACCAGTGGTGTTTTTCATCCGGTATTTGTGACGGATTCGCTCGGCCAGCGGGCTGTTGGCGCGGGTGTCCCGGCCTAATTGCGCCAGCTGTTCCAGCAGTTCGCTGTGGCTGCTGCTGAAGGCGGCTACGCTGGTGGGGTCTTCGCTGTCTAACACCTGGCCGTCTGCCAGCACCAGGCGCATGGCGTTCAAAGTTTTATAGCTGTTTTGCGCGGTGCCGCAACACATGCCGCTGGCGTTGTTCGCCACAATTCCGCCAATTTTGCAGGCGTTGATAGACGCCGGATCTGGCCCGATTTTGCGCCCCAGAGGCGCCAGCACGGCGTTAGCATGCGCGCCAATCACTCCGGGTTGCAGCCGAATACGGTCACCGTTATCCAGGATTTCCCGCTTATTCCAGCCGTCGCCCAGCACTATGAGTAACGAGTCGCTGATGGCCTGGCCCGACAAGCTGGTACCGGCAGCCCGAAAGGTGACCGGTACTTGGTGCTTACCCGCCAGCAGCAGCAACGCAACAACTTCGTGTTCAGCGTTCACCCGCACCACCAGCTTGGGAATCAAGCGGTAGAAGCTGGCGTCGGTGCCAAAGGCCAGTGTGGACAGGGGATCATCAAAACGCCGCTGCTGCGGAATCAGCTGATTCACGGCACTCACAAAATCGGCGGGCAAGCTCATAGTATCTCCCGGGGGCACTCGTCTGTGGCTGCTGATACATTGCTGCTAATACGTCGTTATTGGGCAGCCCGCTTTAATTCACGAACCAACAAATCAGGGCTGATGTCGGCAATGGTTCGCGCGCCCGTTAACACCATGGCTACGCGCATTTCGCTTTCAATCAGTTTCAGCAGATTCGTAACACCCGCTTCGCCATCCGCCGCCAGTGCATAAATGTAGGCGCGCCCGATCATTGTGCAGTCGGCGCCAAGAGCCAACATGCGCAACACATCCAGACCGGTGCGGATGCCTGAATCCACCAGAATTTTCATATCACCTTTCACTGCGTCCGCAATGGCTGGTAAGGCACGGCAGGTAGAAGGCACACCATCGAGCTGGCGGCCACCGTGGTTCGATACAATGATGCCATCGGCACCAAAGCTGCAGGCATCACGGGCGTCGTCCGGGTCCAGTATGCCTTTGATGACCATCGGGCCATCCCAGAACTCGCGTATCCACTCCAGGTCTTTCCAGCAGATGGACGGATCAAAATTGTCGCCCAGCCAGCCAATGTAGTCGCCCAGGCCAGTAGCGCTGCCGCGGTAAGCGGAGATGTTGCCCAGGTCATGGGGCTTGCCCAGCAAGCCCACATTCAACGCCCAGTGCGGGTGCGTCATCGCTTGTAATATGCGACGTTGCGCCGCGTAGGGCCCACTCATACCGGAGTGGGCATCGCGGTAGCGGGCGCCGGGTACTGGCATGTCTACAGTGAACACCAGGGTGGTTACACCGGCGGCTTTGGCCCGCTCCAGCGCGTTGCGCATAAAGCCGCGGTCTTTCAACACATACAGCTGAAACCACATAGGCCGGCTGATGGCGGGGGCCACTTCTTCAATCGGGCACACCGACACAGTCGACATGGTAAACGGCACGCCCAGATTGGCAGCGGCACGTGCAGCCTGCACTTCACCGCGGCGGGCGTACATGCCGGTCAAACCTACCGGCGCCAGGGCTACCGGCATTGACAGGGTTTCGTCAAACAGCTCGGTGGTCAGGTCCAGCTGGGTCATGTCATTTAGTACCCGCTGGCGCAGGGCAATGTCTGACAGGTCTTCCACGTTGCGTTTAAGCGTGTGCTCGTTGTACGAGCCGCCGTCGATGTAATGAAACAGGAAAGGTGGAAGCCGACGTTTGGCCGCAGCGCGGTAATCGGTAGACGCAGAAATAATCATCAGGCATGTCCTGTTCAGTTTGCAGGATGTGCGCCCCGCAAGCACGGGACGCCTTCAATGCAATGTCATTGAGCCTTCAGCTAACTAAAGAGCCCTCAGCTGACGAATAGCCATCAGCCAGTTAAAGAGCCATTAACGGGTCTGTAAAGTCCAGCACATAGGCCGCAATCAAAGCAATTATGCCCGTCATCAGCACGTAATACAGCGTTGGCCATACAGTGCGGCGCAACGTTGCACCCTCGCGGCCAAGCAGCCCAACAGTCGCCGATGCAGCCACCACGTTGTGAATGGCCACCATATTACCGGCAGCAGCACCGATCGCCTGAACCGACACCATTAACGCGGTCGACAAACCAAGGTTGGTGGCAACACCAAACTGGAACTGGCTAAACATCATATTGGAAACGGTATTGGAACCCGCCAGGAAGGCGCCCAGAGCACCAACGCTCGGTGCCACCAGCGGGTAAATGCCGCCTACGGTGTCGGCCACATAGCTGGCCATCAGAATTGGCATGCTGGGCAGATCCGCGGCGTTAACGCCGGAGTTGATCAGAATGCGCACCATGGGCACCGTGAACAGCAGCACAAAGCCCGCACTGAGCAGCACGCCGCTGGATTCTTTCACTGCATCGCCCAGCTCTTTCACCTTCATGCGGTGTATAAAGAACGTTGCCAGCACCACCATTACCAGAATACCACCGGGCAAATACAGCGGCTGAATACCCGCGCCAATGCCGGCTTCACCCAACAGATTGCTGAAGCTCAGTGATACGGACTTGAACAGCGCGGTCACTTCCGGGAACACCCGGCTAACCACCAGCAACACCGCCACCAAAAGATACGGGCACCAGGCGCGGAAGCTGCTCATGGGCCTGGCCGTCAGCTCGTCCAATTTCATTTCGATGGTGCCCAGCCATTCTTGCGGCCAGTCTTTACGATCGGCGAAGTCCCAGGTGGTTTTTGGAACCAAAAAGCCTTTGCGCGCCGCCGTAGTAACGATTGCCAAGCCCACCAGGCCACCCATCAGCGCCGGAAATTCAGGCCCCAGAAAGATACCGGTCAGCACGTAGGGTATGGTGACCGACAATCCAGCAAACAGGGCAAAAGGCAGCACTTCAAACACCGCGCGCCAACTTCTGTCCTTACCAAAAAAGCGAACCAGCATAATCACCATGATAAGAGGCATAAACGTGCCAACAATCGCGTGGATAGAGGCGACCTGAGTGGTGATCAGCTGCAGGTACGCGTCCCAGCTGGAGCCATTAGCTGCCAGTTGCGCACCAATGGTGGCGGTATCAAGCCCGGTATTCACCCCGACAATAATCGGTGTACCCACAGCACCGAATGACACCGGCGTACTCTGTACCAACATACCCATCAATACAGCTGCCATGGCCGGGAAACCGACGGCCACCAGCAAAGGCGCAGCGATGGCTGCCGGTGTTCCGAAGCCCGACGCACCTTCAATGAAACAGCCGAACAACCAGGCAATGATAATAGCCTGAATTCGTCTATCTGGACTGATGGTGGTAAAGCCGGCGCGAATAACCATGATGGCGCCAGAATGTTTGAGGGTATTAAGCAGCAAAATAGCGCCAAAAATAATCCACAGCAGACCCAGTGTGATAACCAGCCCCTGCAGGGAAGAGGCCAGCACCCGGTTAAAAGACATGTCCCAGGCAAACAGGGCGATGCCGACACTGGCCAGATACACCAGCGGCATGGCCTGCCGAGCTGGCCAGCGCAGGCCGATCAGCAAAATGCCGGCCAGCAGAATGGGGACAAAGGCAAAAAAGGCAAATAAACCCGTCGACATAAAAGAGCTCCTGTACTTGTTATTGGCTGGGCTTTTTTGTAATTGGTAATACCAATTTACAATCCAGTGCTAACAGGTTAAAAAAACATCAGGTGCGGTGTCAAACGAAATTTAATAGACATTAGTATACGTAGTCGTACAGGGGTATTGATGAAGACGGCAAAACCTTGTTAAATTTAGAAATTGGTCTTACCAAAGGTGTCAAAGATGGAAATGCCACACATTCGCCCACGCCGGCTGTCTGACACAATTATGGACCGGCTGGAAAGCATGATTCTGGAAGGCGCTCTGAAACCAGGCGAACGGCTGCCCGCAGAGCGGGCCCTGGCCGAGCAGTTTGGGGTATCGCGGCCGTCACTGCGTGAGGCCGTGCAGAAGCTGGTGGCCAAAGGACTGCTGATCAGCCGTCAGGGCGGCGGAAATTACGTTAGCGATAAGTTGGGATCCAGCTTTAGCGACCCGTTACTGTCACTGCTGGAAAGCCACCCCGAAGCCCATCAGGATTTGCTGGAGTTCCGCCACACCCTGGAAGCCGATTGCGCCTACTACGCCGCCTTGCGCGCCACCAAAGTAGACCGCCAACATTTGCAGGCAGCCTTTGATGAACTTCAGGCCTGTTACAGCGATAGTCCCCACAGCCAGGAGGCTCGCTCCAAAGAAGGCGTTACCGACGCGCGCTTTCACATGGCCATTGCCGAGGCCAGCCACAACATGGTGTTACTGCACACCATGCGTGGCCTGTTTGACCTGCTCAAACGCAACGTGGTGACGAACATCGGCGGCATGTACGAGCTGCGTGGTGAAACTCGCGAGCGCCTGGTGAACCAGCACAGCGCGCTGTTTCAGGCCATTATGGAAGCACGGCCAGACGACGCCCGGCGTAGCGCAGGCGAGCACATCAGCTATGTGCAGGAAGTGTTAGCGAACAATCGCGAAGCGGAAATGCGCACGGCGCGCGCGGAGCGTTATCGGTTTCTGGAAAATTTCGACAAGCACTAGTCGCCAGCTGGAACACGGCAATCCACCTTTATGATCACCAGAAAAAGCCGCTGCAAAACGCAAAGTTGCCTGTGGCGCTTGTTCTTATCCAGCCATGCTGAAACAATCGCTGACATCACTTTCTTTCACCCTATTACTATGGCCTAACATGCAACTACTAGTTCGTAATCTCGCCCGCACCACCACCGAACAGGAAATCCGCGAGCTGTTTGAGGCACATGGCACCGTGACCGAATGCACTCTGGTTCTGGATAAAGAAACCGGCAAATCAAAGGGCTTTGGTTTCGTTGAGATGCCTGACGCAAAACAGGCCAAACTGGCCAAGGCAAAGTTGCACGAGACCCGTCTGGGCACCAACAAAATTCGGGTAAAAGCCGCTCAGGAAAAATAACCGGCCCGGCTAATTCTTGAGCGCAGCCAGAATCTCAAACGAACGCAAGCGGTCCTTCTGGTTATAGAGATCGCAGGTGAAAAGAAGTTCGTCCGCCTGGGTGTGCTGTAAAAGGGTTTGCAGCTTCTGTTTGACGGTGTCGCCACTGCCAATCATCGCCAGACCCAGAAAATCTCGCACGGTTTGCTCTTCCTGGGGGTGCCACAGGCCATCCATACTCGCCACGGGCGGGCGCATCTTCAGGCTCTGGCCACGGATCAGCGACAGTATACGCTGATGGGTCGTGGTGGCTAAAAACTCGGCCTGCTCATCGGTGTCTGCGGCAACCAAAGGCACACCCAGCATCACATAGGGCTTGTCCAGCCATACCGAGGGCTGAAACTGGCTGCGGTATATTTCTATCGCCTGCATCATCATGCGCGGCGCAAAGTGCGACGCAAAGGCGTAAGGCAAACCCTTTTTTGCCGCCAGTTGTGCGCTGAACAAGCTGGAACCCAATAACCAGATCGGCACGTTGCTGTCCACGCCCGGCATAGCCACGACTTTTTGGCCTGGCTGGCGCGGCCCCAGAAATGCCTGTAGCTCTTCCACGTCCGCAGGAAAATCATCCACACTTCCGCTCAGGTGTTTGCGCAAAGCGCGGGATGTGAGTGGGTCAGTGCCAGGCGCACGGCCCAAGCCCAGGTCAATACGGCCCGGGTAAAGCGCTTCCAGAGTGCCAAACTGTTCGGCGATCACGATGGGCGCGTGGTTTGGCAGCATCACGCCCCCTGCCCCCACGCGAATTTTCTGCGTGCCCGCCGCCAGATAACCAACCACAACCGCGGTGGCGGAGCTGACAATGGCGTCCATATTGTGGTGTTCGGCCACCCAGTAACGGTTGAAGCCTAACTCTTCCACGTGTCTGGCCACCTCCAGTGAGCGATGTAAAGCCGGCGTTGCGCCTTCATCGCTGTCTTTTGTAGAGGCTAAATCCAAAACTGAAAACGCTACATCATTTATGTTCATTGCCAATCACCCTTCCAATTCGTGCTGTCGCGATTTGAGTAGCTCGCGTAATAGTAGCTAATTGACACAATAACACACCGACACGGGCAACAAGGCTTACAGTCTTGAAAGACGCTAAGGCACGGCACGCTCAACGATGCACTCGTAGCCGCCCATTTCAAACTCGCGGCAGATGAACGGGCGCTTCTGATAGATTGAACAAGACATGGTATGGCGGTCCAACGCGGCGCACCAGCCATCGTCCAGTCGGGCCATGGTGCGGCTACCCCACTGGTCAGTTGCAATGAAGCGCTCTGGCACACCAGTCTCGGTAATCAGCATGACTTCCAGGCGGCAACAGCAGGCTTGGCAGCTTGAACAGCTGATGGAGCTGTCTGGCAAATTCTCGGCTTCAATCCTCATTGGAATGGGCCATTGTATTCTCCGCGAGCGTTGTAATCAGAGCAGCTCTTTACGCAGCTGCGACGGACTTTTGGGTGACAGCAAACCCGGTGCAACATCAAACACGGTTTTGGCTCCAATCTCACCTGAGCGGGCCAGCCTAAAAACAGCCCGAGCGTATGCCACCAGAACACGGGCGGTGAACTCAAAGTTACTGCCCAGAGCCAACGAGCACTCGATGATCTGTTTGTTTTGGGTATCGGTATCGGTGTTACTTTCCGGCAAAATGGTTTCACCAAACAAACGGTTCAGTGACGCCAGACCGGGGTCCCAGCCCGCAGCCAAAAGCGCAATGTTGCCGGACTTTTGCGCTGCATCATTCAGTGCTGCGAAGTGTTCATTCACTTTTGCATGGGTGTCAAAACTGTCCACGGTGTTGAAAAACTGCGTCAGGTATGGCCCCTGTTCTGGCAGATCGGCTTTAGAGCCGCCACACAGAATCATCACATCCACTTCATCCTGATACTGCTCAACATCCGCCATGGCGTATACCGGTACCTTACGATCCAAAAGCGTCACGCTGGCAGAATCACGGCGGCTAAACACGCAAATCAGCTCCATGTCCGGATTTTGTGCCAAAGACGCTTCCACGCCCCGGCCCAAATTGCCATAACCGGCAATGGCTACTCTTATCTGATCTGTCATGGTTATTGAATCCATTTTATTAAAAAAATTTTGTATGCGAGGACGCAGCTTCGAGGGCTTCGCAGACGCCTAATTCGTAGGTAATCGCATAAAATAGATCCATAAAATTAGCACGATGATACGCGAACTTTCAGCCTGCATCAGAAAGTACCGTTTGGCACTTCCAGAAACCGATGACCGCGCCACCAAAAAAGCCTTAAAAGTGCGCTTAAGCGCCATAACAGCATTGCTGTTATCATCTTAAGCCAGATTTCTTACCAAGAGGGATTTATGGAAATTCAACGATTTGAAACAGGCACTCGAATGAGCCGCGCTGTTGTTCACAATCAGACCGTGTATCTGGCTGGCCAAGTCGGCAACGCCTCTGATGACGTGGCTGACCAAACCCGTGAAGCGCTTGCGCGCGTTGATGCACTATTAAAGAGCGTTGGCTCTAGCCGTGAAGATTTATTGCAGGTGGTCATCTGGCTGTCTGATATGGCCGACTTCGAGGCTATGAACGCGGTGTGGGACGCGTGGGTACCGGCTGGCCATGCCCCTGCCCGGGCTTGTGGTGAGGCACGCTTGGCAAGGCCTGAATTAAAGGTTGAATTGATCGTTACGGCCGCAGCAAGAGGCTGATTTTACAGAAGCCAAACAACGCAAAGATGCAGAAACAAAGACCAAAACGTCGCTGCTGGATGCGTTGTTTTGTCAGTGCCCGCCAGCTTGGCTTATGGTCTGACTATATTGTCTGCAGTTGAGCGGTAATCATGAAAATTCGAACACTGGAAACTTTCGTCTGGATTGCAAGACTTGGCAGTTTCCGGGCGGCGGCAAGCCGGGTCTACGCTTCTCAGCCTACTGTTTCTGCTCGGATTGCTGGCCTCGAAGACCAACTGGGCGTGGAGCTGTTCAATCGTTCAGCCAAAAAGGTCGCGCTCACTGCCAAAGGCCGGGAGTTCCTGGTCTTCGCAGAAAAAATGCTGAGCCTACATGGGGAGATGATGCAGGCGGTGGCGAAACCTTCATCGATTCAGGGCACTGTGCGCCTGGCGGTTTCAGAAACGATCGCACATACATGGCTACCGCAACTTATTGAGCGGGTCAGTGAGGCCTATCCTGCTGTCAACCTGGAGCTTGATGTCGATATCTCCGTCAATCTGGCCGAGAAACTGGTCAACCACGACATTGATATCGCATTCCTGATGGGAGGCGTGAACCAGCCCGGCATCATCAACCAGAATCTCTGCCATTATTCCCTGATCTGGGTGGCCAGCCCCAAGCTCAACATTCCCGACAAGCCGATGTCACTGGCGGAATTGTCCACCTGGCCCATCGTAACTTACCCAAGAAATAGCGCACCCTACATAGCCATTCGCTCCCTGGTGGACCCGATGAACCACTCCACGCGGATTCACGCAAGTTCGTCGCTGTCCACGATCATTCGGATGACGGTGGGCGGCCTGGGTGTCAGCGCACTGCCCTGGGAAATTCTCCAGCACGAGCTCAGTACGGGTACCTTGCGCCGGTTTGTGGTCAATGCGGAGCTTCCTGACCTGGTTTTCAGCGCCGCTTATCGCGCCACCGCCGGCGGAAACGTGGTGCAGGCTATCGCAGAACTGGCATTGTCCATCGCAGAAGCGAGAGTGCCAGCTCCAAAAATCCCCTCTGCACACCCCGACAACACTCACTGATCAGTTTTTTCGATCACGGCTGATCCCAAGTTTCGAATTGTATTAATCGTCAGCTGCATCTTAAATGTTTAAGTCATCCATTTTTGAGGCAGAACCATGGCAGCGTCCCACACCCTGAATGCGCACTCCACACCCAAAGCGGTGCGCGAGGCCGCCCGGAAAGGCTTGCTTACCGGCCCGACCTCCGGCCTTGCCAGCGGTTATGTTCGAGTCAATCTGGTTATTCTGCCCGAAGCCGAAGCCGCCGGTTTTCTCCGGTTCTGCCAGGCAAACCCGAAACCCTGCCCGTTACTGGCGATTAGCGAACCCGGCGACCGCACCTGCGCAGCCATGGCTTCCGACCTCGACATCGCCCGTGATGTGCCCGCCTACCGCGTTTATCGAAATGGCGTCGCCAGCGAAACGGTTACTGATGTGGCGGGTGAATGGCGGGACGAACTGGTGACTTTCGCTCTTGGTTGTTCATTCACTTTCGAGCACGCCTTGATTCAGTCCGGCCTGCGCATCCGGCATATTGACCAAGGCCGCAACGTGCCGATGTACCAAACCTCGATCCCGCTAACACCGGCCGGAGGCTTTACCGGCAATATGGTGGTCTCTATGCGGCCTTTCCCGGCGGCCTGCTCCACGCCAACATTGGCACCGCTACCCTGTTTTCGGCCACCTCCGGTTCCAGCTTGCGACCGCAGCCACCATCGGCACAGTGGCGCTGCCACAAGGGAAGGAAATGGGGTACGACCCCAAGCTGTTCACCGGTTCGATTGCTGCCGGCGGCACACTTGGTATCATGATTCCGCCGTCGATCAACCTGATTGTTTATGGTTTTCTGACCGAAACCTCGATTCCACAACTGTTTGCCGCCGGCCTCATACCCGGCCTGTTGCTTGCGCTCATGTTCATTGTGGGTACCGCTCTGATTTGCATCTGGAAACCGAGCCTGGGCGGGCCCAGCGTGTCACACAGCTGGGGGGAGAGATTTTCCGGCCTTAAACACCTGGTGCCGGTATTAACGCTGTTCGGTATTGTGGTTGGGTCCATTTATGCTGGCGTGGCAACACCTACCGAAGCGGCCTCGCTGGGTGTACTGGGCGCGCTAATGATTGCCGCATTTATGGGCAAGTTGTCCGTGAGTGTTATTACCCAGGCGCTGGACGGCACTATGAAAACCACCGGCATGATCATGCTGATCATCATTGCCTCCTACTTTTTGAACTTTGTGCTGGCCTCCTCCGGCGTAACCCGGGAGCTGAGCGCTTTCCTGAAGAACGCCGGTCTTGGCCCCTATTCCACGCTGATGCTGGTCATCCTGCTTTACATCGTTCTCGGTTTTTTCATTGAAACCCTGTCTTTGATGGTCATCACCATTCCCATTGTCGCCCCGATCATTATCGCCCTGGGTTTTGACCCGGTATGGCTTGGCATTCTGATCATTCTGCTCATTGAAATGGCCCTGATTACGCCCCCGGTGGGACTCAACCTCTACGTGGTGCAGAGTGTTCGCAAGGGTGGGCCGTTCAGCGACGTGATGATAGGTGCCATGCCCTATGTGGGCATTATGTTCCTGATGGCGATTGTACTGGTGCTGTTCCCTCAAGTGGCCACGTTCCTGCCGGAACTGCTGAAGTGACCCACATGAAAACCGTTTCTACAGAAACAGCGAGGCTGCTATGGCACGTTTGAAGCTGAACGCCGACATGGGCGAGAGCTTCGGCCCAATGAGCCATGCTGGCCTGCCGAGACTCGAGCCCGCTGGCATTGACGGCTGGATGATCCGCCTGTTCGGCACCATCGAGGAGAATAATCTGCTGTGGCTGACCGCCCTGACTCGCGATTGCGAGGCGGCATTCGGCGCAACGCTAGTCGATCTGGTGCCGTCCTACACCACCCTGCTGGTCATCTTTGACCCGCTGCAAACCAGCGCCTGGCAAGCCCGCGAGCAACTGGTCAATATTCTAGCCCGGCTGGTCCCGGACGATGCCGGTGGCGAAGGGGACCTGCACGAGCTTGCCACCTGGTACGACCCAAGCGTGGGCGCTGATCTGGCAAGGGATCGCGACGGCTTCAGTTTTCTGAAGGTGGGAGACCGTGTCCGATTTGTCACCGTTGACCGGCACACCTTCGAAAACGAAGGCGGCGATCCGACACCAATGGCGCAGACCTGTCTGCTCGACACAACGATCGGCCGCTGCCATTGTGGCGCAGTGTCAGAGTTGGCAAGGGGGAGCGGATCATGTTCGGCACGCCGGTCAAGGGCCTTCGCGCCTATCTTGCCGTCGCCGGTGGATTCTCGGCCGACCCCGTTTTGGGCAGTGTTGCCTGTGTGGTTCGGGAACAACTGGGCGGATTCAACGGCCAGGGCCAACGCTTGGCAGAGGGCGATGAGCTGACCATCACAACACCTTCCCATGGCACATCGGGCTCGATTCAAGCCGAAGCCCCGGAGCAGGAACGACCGGACTACGCCGCACCCGCAATCCTGAACCTGCTGCCTGGCGCCCAGGTAGCCGATTTCATCGGGCGCAGCCTGTTCGAAGCTTTCAACGCCGAGTGGTGGGTGGATGACCGGGCCGACCGTATGGGCGTCCGCCTGACGGGTCCGCCGTTACACTGCCGAACCGCCTCCATGGTTTCCGAGGGTATATCACTGGGTGCCATGCAGGTGCCGTCAGACGGACAGCCCATCGCATTGCTCAACGACCGACAAACCATTGGCGGCTATCCGCGCCTTGGAAACCTCACTCCGCTGGCGGCCTCAAGGTTGGCCCAATGTCAGCCCGGGCAAAGTGTTCGGCTGCGGGCCGTTGGTGCTGAAATAGCGCTTTGGGAGCACCGTCAATTCATCAGCCGGGTGAGGTAAGAAACCCGCTGCGTTACCTTCTACCGCATTAGCCGTGAAGATTTTATGAAACGTCTACGGCTTAACTCTTAAACCCTGAAGCGGGAAGCGTTCTTGCTTAGGGTTTGGCCGATGGTTTCAATATGACCACTGTACACATCGTTCTCACTTGCGGCAGCGGCAGCTTCTTGGCCCTGGTCTGCGATGCGCGTGATTGAGGCGTTGAGCTCTTCGGTCACTGAGGTTTGCTCTTCAGAAGCCGTCGCAATTTGCATTGTCATCTGGCTGATAGACGTGATTGCATCCGCCACCCGGTTCAATGCTTCCATAGCGTCCTGAGCTTTCTCCAAGCTGACATTGGAGACAGCCTTGGACGCGTTCATCCCAGCAACAGCATCATCAGCCCCCTTTTGCAGGCGCTCAATCATGCTGTTTATCTCTTTGGTGCTGGTCTGGGTTCTTTGGGCCAGGTTTCGCACCTCGTCCGCTACCACGGCAAATCCGCGGCCGGCGTCGCCTGCACGGGCCGCCTCTATAGCAGCGTTCAGTGCCAGCAAATTGGTTTGTTCTGCAATTCCCTGAATCACTTCAAGCACCGAGGTAATCGAGGTTACATCTTTACCCAAATTGTTAATGACTTCGGCTGCAGCATTCACTTCTTGCGACAGTTTTCGCACCGCATCCCTGGATTGGTCGACGGTTTCCAATGAAGCCCGGCTTTCTTTATCGGCCGTATTAGCCGCATCGGCTGTTTGCTGAGCATTCTGGGCGATCTCACCTGCGGCCGCGGACATTTCGTTGATGGCAGCTGCCACCATATCCACTTCGGCTTGCTGGCCTTCAACGCTCAACCGGCTTGCGCTGGCGGTCTTTTTCAATGCGACCACATTCGTTGCGAGGTCATCACTGCCACTTAGAACATCGTGCACGACCACTTGAATATTTTCGATAAAGCTATTGAAGCTGCCCGCGAGTTCTCCGAATTCATCCTTGGCACTGGCATCCAGGCGCTGGGTTAAATCGGCCTCACCAGAACTGATGTCTGCCATTGCAGAGTTCAAACGCCGCACTGGGGCCATCAGTATTTTGATACCCGCGTGTAAAATGAACAGCGATACCAGCAAACCCACGAGCGCAATGATCATCCCGGTCGTGCGGGCGCTTTGCATGGGGGCGTTGATTTTGTCAACGTTCACAAAAGTGCCCAGATACCAGTCGACGCCTCGCGCATTCTTAATCGGGTGAAAAGCGACTCGCCACGCCACATCGCCTGACTCATAGAATTGACGAAGCCCGTCAAACTTGGGCGGCACGCCAATCAAATCTTTAATGTTTTCTCCGATCAACTTGCTGTCGGGATGGAACAGGACAACACTTTCATCATTAACCAGGCCCGCGTAGCCAGTGTCTGCAAGCGTTATGGTACCAAGCATTTTTTTGATAGCGCTCAAGCTTATATCCGCACCTGCCACACCACCGTTACTTCCACCGCTAACAGGCGCCAGAGCGGTAATGATCATTTCGCCGCTCGACGCGTCGCGATATGGCTCGGTAAACGAAGCCTTACCTTCCGCCATGCCTTTTTTGTACCACGGGCGACCGCGGGGGTCGAAGCCAGCTGGGAGCGTTGCTTCCGCAGCCGTTGACTCCATCAGCATGCGACCCTCTTTATTACCGAGATACACATTAATAAAGCCACCGCCGGTAGAAACGGTTTGTAAAATATTACGCCTCTGCTCATCACTCTGTGCGTTTCCCAGACTTTCCGCCACAGCCTCTGTCATCACCAACCGGGTATTAAGCCATTCAGCGATACTGGACGTGTTCTTCGCCACAGCGTCTTTGGTCAGTGCGTCGACGTAGGTGCTCGTTGTGCTTTTCAGCCGCATGTCGCCAACAATGGTAATAGTGCCCATCAAAAGCACTAATATTATGCCAAATGTGACCAAGAGCTTTTGCCCGCAAGTTAATTGCACAGTATGTCCTCGTCTTTTTGGAGGCGGGTTATAAAGAGTACTCGTATGGGTATAGCTATCGGCAGGTGCTGCGATGTCTTTAGTCAATTCTACGACTGATTAAAGGCGAACCACAGCAACACAGAAGCCCCTTGGTCTGTCAAAGATTGCAGGGGGCCGTTTGGCAAGACGATTGAATGCTCAAGCAGCTGCGGACTCATAATAAAGTTGGTAACTTTGTGGCAAGGTTAACCGTTATAGCCGTACACGAAAAACCATCAACGGACTATAAAAACCAAAGATTTGTTGTGATCCTTCAAAACAAACCGTCGATTTCCCAACCCTTAATCACCAGCGCTTCAAATTGGTGCCGGTTACAGTCACCTTCGCAGCCAAGTGGCGAATTTCCAATGCCAGTGGCGGGGATTCCTCCAGCCCCGTGTGTGCAGCCTTCGGTCCCGTTTTCAGAGTACGATTCGCTTTAGCAAAGAGATATGTTATCTCACGCAGAACTGTTTTATAATTGAAGCAGTTCTGCTTCAATTTTGGAACAAAAGGTGGAAATATGTCTGTTATCAGGTCTTTCACCACTAAGGATGTTTGTGCCGCCCTAGGGGGCATTAACCGCTCAAGGCTTCACACATGGGCGCAGTTGCCACCCTTTTGCGAAAGGCCGACGCGTGAGAGAAGCGCGCGACGCTATGCCAAAGCCGATCTGCTTACGTTTGCCGTGTTGCAGTCGCTTGAGGACCTTCTCGGTATCAGGCGCGGGGACATGGGTAGCGTACCAGCCGCTGTCCATCACTATGTTCGTGCACCGCGTCAGGCCTCGATGGAAGAGTGGGTTTTCATTCCGCGGGATGAGGGAGTCGTGCGCTTGGTGAAGGAGCAAGGCATTGCCAGTCCTGGCTGGGTAGTTGATATGGCCAAAGAGCGCGAGCGTATCGATCTTTACCTAGGGCTTGCCCCGCCCCAGAGAGAGTTTCCCTTGATCACAGACGTCAAGTCGGGCCGGCAATAATGGATTTGTTACAGGATTTCGGTGCACCCAGCGATAGCTGTGTGGATCTGCACGACAACCAAGATGCTCGTTGCCTGAGATATACGGATCTTTTCCGGAATCGACAGACACCTCTGGTCGACTATATCGTTGAACAGCAGGCCCAGGCGCTGCTCTACGTCGTCGATCAAACCCATTTACGCGATGATACCCTACCCATTCGTGATCTCCAGAAAATTCTGGCCATGCGTGGTGAGCCGGCATGGCTCGGTGTCTTGAAACCAGGGCAGCTGGATATTTACGCCACCGATCTGCTTCCTTCGGAAGACTCTGCCCCTGTCTGGTTTTCACGCGACTCCAGCGAAGCACCGAGCATTCTTCCCAGGCTTGCCCAAGGGGAAGATCTCGTACCAGCCGCCACTCTGCGCCTGCGTGATGTGCTCCTCGATTTGATGACCGATGCGGGGGAAGCGCTACGCAACCTTGGCGTATCAACGCACGAGGCAATCGCCCTGACCGGACGGGCTCTCTTCCTGCGCTACTTGATAGGTCGAAAGATCGTGCTCCCTGACCACCTGCCCAATATCGCCCCCAGCGCTAAATCGCTGAAAGAGTGCATGGATACAGACGTCGCACTGGCAGAGACGAACCATTGGCTGGACAGCACCTTTAACGGCGATCTTCTGGCTCTGCCCGCAACGGATTACGTCGCTTATTTCCGCCTGTTGGTTCAACGACATGGGCAAAGTGTCATTCAACCTCTGAGTGCGATAATGACGCTGGATACTGCCATTGAGCCCGGGGTGTCGCAACAGAGACTGGATTGGGGCGATCTGGATTTCGATCACTTGCCCATTGGTTTACTGAGCGAGACGTATGAAGAGCTGATTCATCATTTCGATAAATCAGCACGTCACGCAACCGGCGTCTACTACACGCCTTATCACATTGCCGAATACATGGTGGAAGAGGCGTTTCACGCGAATCCTGTTGGCTCGGCGGCCAGGCTGCTGGACCCTGCCTGCGGGGCCGGCGTATTTCTGGTGGCGGGACTGCGCAAACTGGTGGAGTTACGCTTTCGCGAGACCGGCAAGCGACCATCGCGCCAGCAAATTCGGGACATTCTCCATCAACAACTGGTTGGCTTCGACACCAATGGTCATGCCCGTACCCTCGCGGCATTGGCCTTGTACCTGACCGCCCTCGAACTTGACCCGCACCCGGCGCCGTTAGAGGCGCTGCGTTTCAGGAAGCTGGAGAACAGCGTTCTAGTCGATGTTGCTGATCCGGACAGTCAAAGTAGCGAGCTGGTGCCTATGGCAGGGAGCTTGGGTGATCATGTCTCTGATCGCTACCGCAACGCCTTTGACGTCGTAATCGGCAACCCTCCCTGGACCAGCCTAACCAAGAAATACGATGCCATTTATCGAGTCTTTACCCGAAGGTGCAGGGAGGTGGCTGCACAGCGCGGCCTGGATGATATTGCTAATAATTATCATAATCCAGACGGCGTTCCCGACCTGCCTTTCGTCTGGGGAGCCATGGATTGGGCCAAGCCCGGTGGACGCATTGCTCTGGCACTGGCAGGACGCTGGCTGTTCAAGCAGTCCCAAAAGGGAATCGCAGCCCGCAATGCGTTATTCGAAGCCCTGAAAGTAACGGGCATACTGAACGGCGCTGCGCTAAGGCAAACTCGGGTCTGGCCCAGTGTGGATCAGCCCTTCTGCCTGCTGTTTGCCGACAATGAGTTGCCCAGGCCGGACGAGCAGTTTGTCTTCGTCAGCCCGCACTATGAGCCGGACCTGAATGGCAAGGGCCTACTACGGGTCGATGCCAGTGATGCCAGTCCGGTGGCTTTCGATCTGGTCTTGAACAATCCGGCTGCATTGAAGACGTTATATCGCGGTACCGTGCAGGATGTTTCAATTGTCAATCGCATTAACCGAAAAGCAAGAGAAACACTGGGGGCGTATTGGGGTAAACATCCTGAGCTTAATGGAGGAATGGGGTTTCAAAAAGCTAAGAAAACTCGTGACGATTCTTTTTTGATAGGAAAGCCTGAGCTCTTGGCAAACTACAGTGCTCATCCTTTTAAAGTGGTTTCAGAAAAACTAAATCTCTATTTTGGTCAAGGACTTGAATGGCCACGATCTCCTCGTATATATGAAGCACCCTTAGTTCTGGTGAGAAAAACTTTGCGGGAGGACCGCGCCAGGGGTCGCGCATTGTCAAGCTTTAGCGACTTGGCAGTCTCTGAATCTTACTATGGGTATTCAACTTCTGGTCATCCGTTCTCAGAATTTCTGACCCATTACTTATTGGTCTTGCTTCACAGTAAACTTTTTGAATATGTGACGTTAATGACGAGCGGGGAGTTCGGTGTTGAACGAGAAGTTCAACAGAAGATGGATGTTGATCGATTTCCATTCATTCCTCCTGAGGATTTAACACCTGAACAACGTCAGTCTATAGAGATCTGTGCTCAGCAGCTGATCGACAACCACCCCAGGTGGCCGATGCTGGATGATACCGTGGCCAAACTCTATGGTTTGACGTCGACCGATCAGCAGGTCTTGTCGGATACCCTGGCGATTAATGCTCCCTACGCATCAGCTCGAGACAGGGGGTTGGCGCGGATCACAGAGGAGCAGGCTCAGGCGTTTATTAATTGCTTGGAAAAGGAGCTGGCTGGGGCATTTGGTGCCGGCGGACATCAGGTGCAAGTGCAGTTTTTGAGTGCTACCAGTATTGCCCTGCCCTGGCGCTTTTTTTCCATTACATTGGAGGGCGCCTCCCCGCCAATTGAGCTTCCCACCCATTGGATCGAACAGGCGGGAGGTCTTGGCGTCAGCCGAATCACCTTGCTGAGCCCAGCCCAGCCCAGCCTGACGCTCGGATTACTCAACCATTACCGATACTGGACACAGAGTCAGGCGCGTCTACTTGCATCGGAGTTGGCCTGGGAATTTGGGGCACGTCTAGAGGAGCTCAGCCGATAATGCGGGGATTGATGACAGGCCAAAGAGCAGCCACAGGAAAGCCCCAGCCTATTCCAGTGTCCTTGATGGTCATAGTTCAGAATGCGCTCGCTCATGCTTGGCGCCAATTGCTTGAGGAAGTCGCCGAAGAGCAATTTTCAATCTGTGGAGAAGATGAAGACATAATTACTGAACGGCTTTATATGATTCTGGATGATCTCTACAGCAATGAGCCGGAAACTATTCAGGGGTTTTCAGTATTTCAGACCCCGGTACGGGAAGGTAATGTACGCAACCGGGCAGGGAATAAGCTCGACTGTCAGCCCGATCTCACATTCCGCCCACTTAGAGATCAGCTGGAAGCGCGAAGCAGCGCGATGGCAGCGATATTTGTCGAGTGCAAGCCCATCGATTCGACACACCCTATTGGTAGTACCTATTGCAAAGCGGGTATCAGCCGGTTCGTCAGAGAAGATTATGCCTGGGCGGTAGATCGCGCCATTATGCTGGGATATGTGCGCAACATCTGCCCCTTACCCGGTGGCCTCGCTTATGTGCTGGACAGTGACGCGGGTCAAAAAAGTACCGAGTCAAGAAAGGATTGACCTCGCTGGGCCAGACAAATCATGGTGACGAGGTATATTGCAGCGTTCACCATCGTGGCTGTAAATCGGCAAGCCCCCATACACCAAGCCTACCGATTGCCCTGCACCATCTTTGGCTGAAGCCCGAGAAACCCTGCGAAACCACTAAGTGCAAGGTCTCGGCGTGTGATCACGATAGCGCTGAATAACGCTTTTCATAAGGACTTGTGGTGAGTATCTTTTCTCAAGAGTAAAGACGCTATCTGGCGTTCCCGGCGCTTGAGGAGTCAGTGGACAATAAAGTTTGAGAATTTTGATAAGTTGACCGAAAAGGATATACGATCAGCCTATTCGCCAACACTAGCCAACACTAGCCAACAATGGTTTTGCCCATTGCTTCAGGCTGAAAATGATTAGAACAACCTCGTGCCATTTGCGGCCGGAAAACCCGGAGTTACCAACGCTACCGCACCCGCCTCAGTTTGCACTCCGGTAATCAGACACTCGGATACGAACGGACCGATCTGTTTAGGAGGAAAGTTGGTAACGGCGAGCACCTGCTTGCCGTTAAGCGTTTCCTTGTCATATAGCTCAGTAAGCTGTGCGCTGGATTTACGAACGCCGACCTCGGGACCGAAATCCACCTTCAACTTGTAGGCAGGTTTTCGTGCTTCAGGAAAATCCTCGACCTCGATGACAGTACCAATCCTTAGCTCTACCTTTTCAAAGTCATCCCAACTAATCATGTTCAGGTCCTCCGAAACAAAGATTGATCAATGAAGGGTTTCAGGTTCGGGCAGCGGCTGACGCTTTGCACTACCGGCGATCAGGGAACCCAGCACAATCAAAACACTGGCGGCGATGACAGCACTGGTGGCTTTGCCATAACCCGCGACGATCAGCAATACCACTGAAATGAGCGGAGCACTGTATGCCAGCGTACCAAGCAACTGGATGTTGCCGTGCTTCACTCCATAGTCCCACGTGAAAAAGGCGATACCCACCGGCCCCAGACCAAGACCCAACACGCCAGCCCATTGCACCCATCCCGTTGGCCATACCGTTGTTTCCCATACCAAGTGACACAGCAGGGCCAGAACAGCGGTCACACCGCAAAACCAGCCTACTGCATCGGCCGGTACACTCTTTACCAACCGGGACAAAACGGAGTAAGACGACCAGATCAACGCGCAGCTAAAGGCAATCAAGTAACCGTCGAGATTGCCCATAGTAAAACCATTGCTATTGCTTCCGATCAACAGCCAGCATCCCAGGAGGGCGAGCATGGCACCCATAACGTGCTGTTTTCGCAAGGACTCCCCAGGCAAAAATGAGGACATTAGAACGATAAACAATGGCCAGAGATAGGCAAGCAAACTCACCTCTATCGCCGGAGCCAGTGTCATGGCCTTGAAATAAGCAAAGTGGTAACCGAACAGACCGCCAACTCCGATGCACCAGGCCAAAAGTGGCTGACGTAAATACCGGGTCCCACCATGGCCAGCGCGGAACCAGCGAATGCACATCAACAGAAATGCGATGCCAAAGGTCATCGCCATCAGCTGAAATTCCGGAATGTCCCCACCGGACAGCTTGGTCAACAACGCAAGCGTTCCCCACAAAAATACAGAGATGGAGCCTATCCACGTCGCCGCAATAATGGTTGCCATGACTTCCCCTGAAAACAATCAGTTCATAACCTACAGGGGACGAAGTTTATGATCGGTCGAGGGTCGTCTGCTTTCTAATTACGGCAGCTTTGTTTCGATTTTCGGCGAAAATGACTGGGTGATTTTCCGAAGTGGCGGGAAAAGCGATCACTGAAAGACGACAGTGAGCTGTACCCCACAGCGTCAGCAATTCGCTGAATATTGAGATCCGACTGTTCCAGTAATCGCCAGGACTCCTGCATACGTAGCTCGGTCAGGTAATGGTGTGGTGTCATGCCAATCTGTGTACGAAACAACTCGTTAAGCTGCCGAATGCTCAGGTGGGCAACAGCCGCAAGTTCGGCGACAATAATTTTCTTGTGAAAGTTATCGTCGATGAATTGCTTCGCCACAGAGACTCGCCGGTCCAGGTTCAGTTTATCGCCGTGGCGTTCCTGTAGAAGTTGAATCAACAACAGCAACATCTGATGCTCTGTGTGACATGACCCCGCACCATTTACCAGTTGGGAGTGCAGAAACTGGACGTAGTGAAGCAATGCCGAATCCAGCTCAACAAAGAAGGGGAGCCGCTCCAATGCAGGGGCAAGGGCCTCTGGCACATCAGCTACCAGAAATCGATTTTCTTCGGATGCAGAATACCCGTGGTCACTTCCGGACGGAATAATAGCGGCCCGGTTCTGTTCAACGTCACACTCGGTTTTGTCTACGGACAGCGAAAGCTTACCCAGCAGGGGCAACACCAGTTGGTGGTGACCATGGGAATGTTGTTTCCCCTCATTACCATAGCTTCGTAGGTGGAGATTAACGTCAGATCTGGCCATATAAGGAGTATATTCGAATGACGCCGCATAGAGGAGCAAATTGGCACCAACAATCAATCGCGGATTAGGCAACAAAGGCCCCCTGCGTATTGTATTAGCGAATTGCGTCTTCTCGGATCACCGCCTCCGCCTGGGTGGGCGTCGCCGGATGTCCGCGCGTTCTTGAAAGCTCGTCGATGCCGGGCACTTGGTTATCGAAGAAAAGCCGGAAGAATTATTGCACCAAATTCAGCTTTTTCTTCATAGCACGCCTGCGGTGGAGCTCTATCGCCCCCAAGGCACAGATTCGCCTCAGGTACATATTCACTCCTTCCTTAGATTTTCTCATTCTTTAAATTACGCCAAAAGCCGAAAATCTGCAGTGGCAGTCAAGCCCCATTTGAGCCAGCGACATGCCCCGCATGTTTGAGTCCAGACTGTCACTGTACTTGCACTTAGTGCCAAAAACCGGAAATAGCCTCGCGTGCCAATATAAAGGCCATCAGAATAATTAAGCCGCCTCCGATACGGTTTACCATTCTGACACCGTCTGCGTTGGAAAAAAGGCGGGAACTTGCACTGTGAGCAACTACAACCCACACGCTATCGATCACAATTCCCAACACGATAGGTATCATCGAGTACATGATAAGGAGGCTCGTGGGGCTCGCAAGATTGTCGCTGAGAAAGCTCGGAACTATGGTTCCGAACATAATGAAAGCCTTGGGGTTGGTTATACCGACTATCACTCCCGCAGCGAGCGGTGATTTTCTCCTTGTTGGCTGTTCGGCTGCAACCGGACTCGCCGCTTTCGAAGCTACAAGATACCCTATACCAATAAGCAGCAAGGCGATCGCACCCAGCATTCTGATAGCAGACAAAGCAAAATCGGACTTCAATATAAGAGGGCCAAGTCCGAACGAAAGAAGTATCGCAATGCTCAACATGCCAATAGCATTGCCGATTACGCCACGTAACGCATGATTTCTACCCTTCATGATAACTTGCCCAATAAAAAACATGATGCTTGGGCCAGGTACAGCAATGAGTATCGAGCTGGTTATAACTAGCCCCAGCAACCCACTGACGGATACCCCAATATCTTGCATGTAAATATTCCTTCCGATGTGCAATGCGTGCTGCCCACGCTCATCATGTCTATGAACGGGGCAGCAGCCTATTGAGGCCCGCTGGGCCTCCACCGACGATTATATTGGGGTAGTGGCGGGTCATGGTCTATCTCCTTTTCAGACGCATACTGAGTGGGTCGGGCTACAACTCTTTCGGCAATTTCACAAGACGCATTTTCACTTTAGAACTATGAGTCAGCTTGAGTTTTCGGGGCTTCATCATGCTTTTTCTATATTAAAAACAACCTCGTGCCTTAAATCTGAAAAGGCTTTACTGCACCCAGCTTTCCATCCGTTGCCTTAGCGCTCGGTATACTGCGCCGCTCATCGGTGTAGGAAGGGTTATCGAACAAGACCAAGAAGCTCTCATGTATGTGTTCGATCTCTCAAAAACAAAGATGCTATTACCCCCAGCCCGCTTATGATTAAGGGCAGAATCAACGCGAATTGATAACTCTGAAGACTTGGGCCAGTTTCTTTTTCTGCAACAGTCACGATATCTAAAATGACGCCAAAGCCCGATTGAACCAAAGCTGCTGCCAGAAATGCGCCCATATTTACAAGCGCTGTTGCAAACCCGACGTTCTGCAGGGCTACCGCCTCCTTGGTGGCCGCAAAAATGACGCTTACCTGTCCTCCTGAGAGTCCCAACAGTATAAACAGAACCATTGCCCCCCACCCAGGACTCCATTCAGCAAAGGCCATTACGCCCCATACAGTCGCCGATATCAGTGCTGCCGCAACAATTACCGGCTTCTTCGCTCCAATACGATCAGCTGCCCACCCTGCAAATAGAGAGCCCACACCGTAAACAATAAGTGCAATAGTTGCATACTGTGCGGCTTGTGTAGGTTGCAGGCCGAAGCCGTCTATTAAGAGTGGCGCAGCCCACAATCCTAGAAACGCATAGAGCGTTCCATTAGTGGCAGCTACACAAAGAAAAAGCAGCCATACTTGGCTGGATCGCAGTACGCGCCGATTTCCTTGCAGTAGTTGATGTACTGTTGCCTTGGCTTTCGGTGAGTGCTCTCGTCTTCGCTTAGGGGCATCTTGACAAAAAACAACAAGACAGGCGGAGGCCAAAAACGTCAGGCCACCAAAAAAGAGAACAATATCTCTCCAGCTGAACCAGTTCAGTAGATGCGCGGTCGGGCTCTGCGCTATCACACTCCCCAGTGCAGCCAGAAGCATAGTTGTACCCATGACGAGCGAATGGCGATCTGAGGAAAACCAAGTAGCGTTGTAAGTCATCAGGGCGACGAAAACTGCAGATAACCCAAGCCCCATCAGAGCTGACCCCACGAGCAAAACCACTAGATTTGGGGCAAAACCAAAACAAAAAGCACCTATCGACGTTATAGTCCCCCCGATAAGCCCCCCATTTCGTACCCCAACCGAGTCGGTAAAAATACCAGCGGGCACCTGCATCAGTGTGTATACCCAGAAGTGCATTGATGCCACAACACCAAGTGCTGTGGCTGTCAAACTGAGCTCTTGCTGCATACTCCCTGACAATGTCGCGGGTGCGAAACGGAAAAAGAAGCCATTGATGAAGATGGTAATGAGCAGGCACCAGCCTCCCCATTTAAGCCAGTTCGTCGGAATCAAAAGGGGCGCCCCAGCAACGGTACGAGTGCTATTCATACCCCGCTTCCCTTAGTCTTGACCCGACGAGCGCTGAGAAGTAAGCAGCAATCGGTTCAACCGGTGTGTAGTGTCCCTGCACTTGGTTGCTCAATCCTTCCAGTTGGTACTCGCAAATCTGATCATCCTCAAGAATCACCTGATCAAGACGTTCGAAATAGAGCGGAGCAATATCATTGAAATCGCTTCGAGCCAGCGTTTCCTCATGGAACGCGTAACCAACAAGGAGCTGCCCGATGCCTACAGGTGTTCAGAAATGCTCTGATTGTGCCGTCTTCACTACGAACAACGATGACACTGCGTTCCAAGAACCGACGTGTTACAAAACTTCCGGTATCAGGAATGGAAGACGACAAGCAGACAAAATGCCATGCTGGAAAATGAATAGCATGCAGTTCGCGTTCAAACCATTCGCCCTGAGTATAACATTGAGGGGGGAGCATTTTTGAGAGATCTGCGTGAGCAACTCCGCCCAAACTTCTGTTGCCAAGTGAACTCGTCATCACTGTCATAGTCGCTTCCATGTGTTTGTTTCCAGAGCAAGTGGGGCAGAGCGTACAAAGGGACACAGGTAAGTTGGAAACGAAAAAACTTGTCTGGGGGTATCAACTTATTCGATACTCAATCAGAGTTCCTTTTTATTCATTCGATTGCCGCTTCTGCCCTCCCCCAATATGTGCACATCAAGCAGCTGAGACGAGCCGGCCATAGGAGGCATCAAAATGAAATGGAGTTTGGATCAGCTACGCACATTTATATATGTTGCAGATACGGGCGGTTTTTCACGGGCGGGAGAACGACTCTTCCTGGCCCAGTCTACTGTCAGCTGGCAAGTTCAGCAGCTTGAGCGCCAGGTTGGCTCGCCGTTGCTCCAACGGAATCCGAATGGCGTCACCCTCACTGAAAAAGGCATGGCCTTCTACCTGAGGGCACAAAAGGTTGTCACCGCAAACGATGAAGCTGAGTTGTGGTTGACGCAGAACACCGTTGACCGACAAATCATTCGATTCGCCACCACCGATTGTTATGCAAGTTGTCTATTACCAGGATTACTTGAGCGTTGGAAATGCCAGTTTCCCAACGTGCAAGTAACTTTGGATTGCAGCTTTAGCACTGGTATCTGGGAGCGTTATAAAAAAGGGGAATTCGATATCGCTCTGGCTCAGCATTGTCCTTCTGACATCAACGCAGAGCCCATCAGGGTCGAACCGTTAGAATGGGTATGTGCCAGACAATCGTTAGCTTGGCAACAAAGTACGGTGCCCGTAGCTTTGTTTGAGCACGGCTGTCCTGACAGAGAAATCATGCTCAGTGCGCTCAAAGGTGCGGGACGTGAGTATCGAGTTGAGTTCGAGACCTACAGCTATGGGGGGCTTGTGGCGGCGGTGGAAAGCGGAGCCGTAGTTTCTGCTCTGCCCAGATCGACAATACCTTCCACGCTCAAAGTTCTTGATAGTCAGCACTGGCTCCCACGGCTACCATCTTTGAACGTGAATCTAGCAAGCCCAAACAAAAACAGTAACGCCATATGCGGCCAACTATACGATGCCGTTATGCTCTACTTAGCCAAGGGCAGCCCGAGTTTGCGTAAACCGCTGAAGGTTGCCACCTATTCCACCTGAAGCCTGCCACCCGGACCGGCGCAAGGCTGCCACCCATCGGAGCGTAGCGACGCGGGGGTTTCATTGTTACTCCGAAGCTGTGGTGCCCGTCAACTTTGCTTGTCGTTTTCGCATGGATTCACCCCTGAGATTGATCTTGTAGGCGTTGTGAACCAGCCGATCCAGAATGGCATCCGCCAGAGTGGCGTCACCGATGACGTCATGCCATTCCTCGATAGGGAGTTGGCTGGTGGCGATGGTGGAGCGACGGCCATACCGGTCTTCCAGCACTTCCAGCAAGTCTCTTCGGTTCTCTGCGCTCAGTTTCATGAGCCCCCAATCGTCCAGGATCAGTACATCGACTTTGGCGAGATTTGCTAGCAGTTTGGGGTACTGGCCATCTCCTTTAGCGATGGTCAGTTCTCGTAGCAGCCGGGTCAGGCGAACGTACTGGGCGGTGTAGCCCTCCCGGCAGGCTTTGTGCGCCAAGGCACAGGCCAGCCAGGTTTTGCCAACACCGGTGGGACCGGTGATGAGCACATTCAGGTGTTCCTTCACCCATTGGCAGCTTGCCAGGGATTGGATTAATCCCTTATCCAGGCCGCGTGAGTTCCGGTAATCCAGGTCTTCGAGAACGGCGGTGTGTCGCAGTCCAGCCCGGCGCAGCCGGCTGGTCAGGCGTCGGTTATCTCGTTCGGTCATCTCCCGGTCGACCAGCAGTCCAAGGCGTTCCTCGAAGCTCAGTTCCGTGATGTCAGTCGTGGCCGACTGATCAGCCAGTGCGGCGGCCATGCCGGTCAATTTGAGGGCATGGAGTTTGTCCAGAGTCGGATGTTTCAGCATGTCAGGTTCCCTCAGTGGTAGTAGGTTGGGCCGCGGATATTATCGTGGGTATCGGGTAAGGCCAGCTCTTGCTGTTCTTCCAGGGGCTTCTGGTCCAGGCGGTGTTTGAGAATGGATTCAATGCTTTTGTAGCGGCAGCTACCCAGCATTAAGGCGCGCTGGCAGGCGGCTTCCAATCGTGCCTCGCCGTAGCTCTTGCCCAGCCGGAGAATGCCCAGGCAGGAGCGGTAGGCCTGCTGCGGGTGTTTGCGGGCACCCAAGGCGGTGCGGATGAGTTTTTCTGTGGCGGGTCCGGTCTTGGCCGCCCAGGCGATGAGCCGTTCCGGTGACCACTCACCCGCCTGCCGATGGGATTCAGGCATGTGAGCGGCGATGGTGGTATGCCGTCCCTTTTGGTCCGAGCGGCGGTGGCTGGCGATCCGGTTGCCCCGGTAAAAACACTCGATGATGTTGTGGGTGATTCGGACCTCCACCTCCTTCTTGATCAGGGTGTAGGGTACCGAGTAGTAATGCACGTCAACGGCTATGTGGTAGTCGATGTTCACCCGAGCCTTCTTCCACTCTGCGTAGACATACGGTTCTGCCGGTAGCGGCTGTAAAACGGGCTTGTCCAGTTGTTCGAAGTGGTCACGCCGGCAGCCGGGCAACTTTCGGAAGGGGCGGCGATTGAGCTTCTCCAGCAGCTCACGGAGGGTTGCATTGAGCTGCCCGAGCGAGAAGTGCTGACGGTGGCGCAGCGCCGCCAGGATCCAGCGTTCGACGATCAGCACACCGCCTTCCACCTTGGCTTTATCACGTGGCTTTCGGACCCGTGTAGGGACAACGGCCACGCCGTAATGGGCGGCCATGTCCTGGTAGGTTGGGTTGAGGTCTGGTTCGTAGCGGTGAGCTTTGGTGACACCGGACCGGAGGTTGTCGGGCACCACTAATTCGGGAACTCCATTCAGATACTGAAAGACTCGGATGTGAGAGCCAATCCAGTCTGGCAACTTCTGGCTCCAGGTGGCTTCGGCGTAGGTGTAATTGGAAGCGCCCATAACCGCCACAAAGATCTGCGCCTCGTGGATCTCTCCGGTGGTGCGGTCAATGACGGGCACGGTCTGGCCGGCGTAGTCCACAAACAGCTTCTCACCCGCTCGATGGTCCTGGCGCATCACCAGGTCCAGCTTGCCCTGCCAGGCCCGGTAGTGCTCACAGAACCAGCTGTACTGATACCCCTCTGGGTTTGCCTGCCGGTACTCCTGCCAGAGCAGGAACAGAGTGACGTATTTACCCTTCAGTTCATCGTGAATCTGCTTCCAGTCCGGTAGGCCTCGAACCTCGGCCGGCAGGTCTGGAGGGGGCGGGAACAACAGCTGCTCCAAGTGAGCCTCACCCAGATCCTCCGGCAGTGGCCAGTTCAGACCGGCCTCGGCCAAACGCCGAACAGAAAAGCCGGTAACCCTACAGGATACCGTTAAGAATACGCCAAAACAGTTGGTAAATGAGGCTGTTACGTTTTCGAAGTCACTGGATTTTAAGAAAGATCAGGTGTGGGTAATGTACGACCGTGAGTCACCGGCCAAATACTCCGATGATAATCACGGACAAGCTTGGTTGAAGGTCAAAAAAAATGGTGTAAATGTTGCACTTTCCAATGTTTGTTTTGAGTATTGGCTACTGCTTCATCTTACGGAAACCAGCCAGCCTGCAAATAGTTGTGATGATTTGACTGGTACGGTGGCATTCAAATCTGCTTTTCGAGAAATCGGGTTTAGTAACTATCAAAAGGGCGAAGCCCAAGTGGCGGAGGAGTTGATAACTAGAGACCGGATTGAAAATGCGAAAAGACGAGCTCGACGTATTAATAAGCAAGCGCAGGCAGGTTGTCCTGCATCTGACGTCGAACTGCCTTACCGGTTGAACCCGTATACAAATGTTTACGAGGTGCTGGAGGCAATTAATGGAGTGGCTGGCTAACAAATTGGATAAAACCGGAACAGATTTTTAATCTGCCCCCGTCTTTTAAGCCAAGGACAGACTTAAAGTCTGTCCTTGGCAACCGGCAACAAGGATGCATGGCATGACTATTTCGCCTGAAAAAGTCTGGTTTGATGAAGACAACCTTTGGGTAATGCTGTCGGATGTGCGAACTATCGGTGCACCTTTGGCATGGTTTCCAAGCCTTCTGCACGCGGACCCAGTGAGCCGGCAAGGTTTTGAATTGAGTGTACATGGCATTCATTGGGGCGCGCTGGATGAGGATATCAGCGTAATGGGGCTCTTAGCAGGCTTCGGCGACCAAACCCGGCGCAACAGGAAAAGAGCTGCTTAGTAGTGCGAGAGGGGGCAGATGTGAGCGCGACCGGGATACTGACATCTTCGTACAGCTGGCCATCGTAGGCCCGGTAGATTTCGTTGGATAACGTCAGGTGCCAGCCATTTGGCAGGTGGCGTTCAAGGGTGTCGGAAAGGATTCCTTGGGTGGGCTCGCCAATATCGGCCAGCACCTTCTGCATCACGCTGTCAACAACGCTCAGGTCGGCCGCGGGCCTACCCGTCTTGCAGCTTTGTCCCGCCATGGCCCGGATATTCAGGTAACCGACGGCGTCATTGAGGCGCCCCCACTCCACTACCAGATCTTCGTAATAATGAATGAGCTCTGCGATGGCGCCCGTACAAAGCTTCTGGCAACTGATGGTGGTTTCTTCAAACAGGGTGTATTGGTCGCTCTCTATCAGCAGTATTTTGCCGTAACCCTGAGAACGCCGGGCACCCTGAAGGTCGCTAAAAACAGGGGCCGAGGGGGAGTGGTCACGTTTTTGGCCAGTCTTCATAGAGAACTCCAGGTCCGTTTGTGCGACGCATGACGGGTCTCCACCATAAGATAGGATTTAATCCTACTCCATCCTGCGGAGATAATGACGACTGCGGCGACCAAATTTAGTTCACCACTACACGCTAGGCCGCTCGCTCCAGCAGTCGGGATTCAGGTCCCGACATGACCTATGTCATATTATTCCGCCGGTTTGAGGCTACACTGAAAGTTCGCCACACCCTCTGATCCAGGAACACATATGGCACATCAAGACAAGACTGGCATCCCTTGGCTGGCACTAGGGCTACCCATAGCGCTCGGGCTCGCCTGGGTCACCCAGGGTAGCGGGGTGATTGAGGACGACCCGGAGCGCAATATCGCAATCCCCGATGAGCTGACCATGCCGTTGCAGGTTCAGGCCGCGTACAACGACGAGCGGATCTTCTTCCGCTATCGCTGGCCCGCCGAACGCCCGCATATCCTCCATGACGTGCTGGTCTACGAGGATGGCGACTGGGTGAAAAAAGGCAGCGCAGTGCCCGGCTCCAACCCGGACGGCCTCCACGAAGATCGCGTCGCGATGATGCTCGATGACGGCAGTGTGCCAGACTTCGCCCGCTACGGTGGCTACATGACCATCGGGGCTGGGGCCGCTGGCTTCACTGACGAGGCCCCGGAAGAGGTTACCAAGTCGATGCCCGGCACTCGCATCGACCTTGGTGACTGGGCCAGCCGCCAGGCGCCGGAGACTCTCCAGGCCCAGCGCGAAGCCGGCTACTTTCTCGACCTCTGGCACTGGCGCGGCCATCGCTCCAACCCGCTGAACCTTTCCGATGACCAGTGGGTCGGCGCGGAACGCTCCGGTGACGCGGGACGCAGCCCCTACACGACCAACTGGGATGGCGATGCCGGCCAACCGCTGTGGATGCTCGACCCAGAAGAAGCGGGCCAGGCCGCCCTGCGCTGGGAGGACATCGAGGCCGGCCGAGTAGACTTCGACAGCCCCTACTTCCTGGCGGAGGACACCGCGATCGACTTCGATCCCAGCCACGACTGGCAGAACGGCGATGTCATCCCCCGCCGGCTCGTTCGACAGCCGGAAGGCTCCCGGGGCGACATCACCGTGCTAGGTGAGGGGCGCTGGAACGATGGCTACTGGGACGTAACCCTCTCCCGCCGCCTGGATACCGGCAATCCACTGGACGACAAGATCCTGCACGACCAAGGGCTCTATACGGCAGCCTTCGCGGTACACCGCAACGCTACCGGGGGACGCTGGCACCTCGTCTCTCTGCCAGTCTCGCTGGGCCTGGGGCGTGATGCCGATCTTACGGCTATTCCGTTCCAGGGCAGGACGCCAGACTGGGCGGATGACTGGAAGGAGGTGACCCTTTTCTACCCCGGGCAGGTAAACTGGCCATTGTTGGTCAGCCGCGCCCACGCGGGCGCACCTGACATCGCCGAGGGTACCCCGGTTCGCGCCCGGCACAGCGAACGTCAGCTGGCGATCTACGGCGTAGAGATGGAGTTTAACGACGCCATCATCCGCCAGTGGATCCTGACCCTGATCGCCGGACTGATCGCCATGTTCGGCGTGGTGGTCGCGTTGCTCCCAGCCTTCCGCAACACCTCCAACAACCGCAAAGGAGAACCATCATGAGCGGCTTGCACCATATGCTTGTTCACTTTCCCCTGGGCTTCTGGGCACTCGCCACTCTGATGATCCTGATCGGCGCCCTGCTGCCCGGCCGGATGGCCGAACTCAGCCGCGCCGCCCTGTTGCCGGTGCTGGTACTGAGCCTGCTGGCCGCTCTGGTTGCCATCACCAGCGGCTTACTGGTCTGGCCGATCGAGGCCAGCACCTCCAGCCCCCTGGCCCGCAACCACATTCTCACGGCGCTCTGGTCGCTGGGGGTCTTCAGCATGTTGACCGTGCTCGTCTGGCGAGCCGGCAGCACAGCATTCGACGGTGCCCGACGCTGGGTACTGCTCCTGCTGGCGTTGATCGGCATCTCAATCTTTGCCACGACCGGCACCATAGGTGGCCACTTGGTGGGGGCAACGACCCAGTTCTCCGAACTGCTGAAACTGTTCGGCTGGGACGTCTACCACACCTTCTTCGTGCCGACCTGGGTAATCGCCGTGATGGTGCTCATCGGAATCGTCTGTGCCGTTTTGGGCCTCAAGGGGCGACGGGCAGCCCTCTGATCCAACTCGAAGCACTCGAAGCGTGAACAGGCGCTTGTAGCGATAAGGGGACAGATTTGAAATCTGTCCCCCAGGAAAATCTAGAGGGGACGGATTTGAAATCCGTCCCCGGGAGTGCCTCAGCTAGTCCGCTAAACTATCCAGCGCCTGCTCCAGATCCGCAATCAAATCCCCCGCATCCTCAAGCCCCACTGACAATCGCAGTAAGCCATCGCTGATTCCCCTTTGTGCCCGGCCTTCGGGTGTCAGGCGGTAGTGGCTGGTGGCGATTGGCTGGCTGACGAGGCTTTCGACGCCGCCCAGGCTGCGGCTAGCAGGAAGACTTGCAGGTGGTCTTCGACACATTCTGCGGCTTTGCCGCCGCCGACTACATCAATGCTGAGCATGCCGCCGAAGCCGTGCATTTGTTGTTTAGCGAGTTCTGCGCTGGACATGAAGGCGCCGGCGGTTAAGTCGCTGTTGCCGAAGATACTCGCTGACCGTGGGGCGGCTGACGCCGCAGGCCGCTGCAATCTGTCGGTTGCTCAGCCCTCGCTCCCATTTGAGGCGGAGGACTTCTTTGATCTTACGCATGGATAACCTCTTCGCAGGCATCTGGTCTTCTCCGGATGAAAAGACTCAGAGTACCGTTAAGTTATCCCGCGCCGGACGGTTTCGATGGGGTGAGTCAGACAGCCTGCCGGGGTGGCAGCGTTGCCGTGGAATCAATGGCAGCTTTCGCGTGGAATGGGTGGCAGGCTTCGTCTGGAATCAGTGGCAACCTTGGTCTGGAATACGCAGGTAGCTCGGCGAGGCAATGGCAACGATGTCGCCGGGCACGCAAACCGCGCGTATGGCGGTAGAAAGAGCCTCCTGGCAACCGCTGGTGACGATTATGTCGGCCGGGGTCAGGCTGCAGCCCGAATCAATGGACAGCCGAGCGATTTGTTCACGCAGTGCCAAAACGCCTTGGATGTGGTTGTACTGCAGGCTTACGCTGTCACTGCGCCGGCTGATACGGGCCATTGTAGTCAGCAGCGGCTTGAGGGTAGGCGCGGTTATATCCGGCATGCCGCAACCCAGCTGAACAATACTGGCACTCTGATCGAAGCGCATCAGCTCCCGAACCATGTCCCATTGGGAAATGTTCACCGGCCGCAAGATCGGACGGTCCATTTGCGGTAAGGGCGCCACTCGCCTGTCGGCGGGAACGAAGTAACCCGACCTGGCGCGCGGTATCGCCAGCCCGGAACATTCCAATACACGGTAGGCCTGTTGCACGGTTGTCAGGCTGACACCGTGCTCATGGCTGAGGGCGCGTACAGAGGGTAGGCGCTCGCCAGGCCCGTACAGGCCCTGCTCTATGCGGCTGCTGATGAATTCGGCGAGGTTCAGATAAAGAGTCATGTTTCTGACTGTAGCTTTTCGTTTGTTGCTTGAAAAGCGACAGATAGGGGGGTTTTTGAAATTTTTATACGAAAAAAAGGCCGTCTGTATTTAAAAAATTCATCACTTCTGTATCTGTAATACACCTCGGTGCCTTGGGATGATATGCCCTATAAAGATCCGCAAGTTCCTGGCGCCGCTGACGCTGATCGATGGAGCGTGACAATGCAGAACCTCGATTACTACTCGATCATTTTGTTCGTGATCGCCACATGCGTCACGCCAGGGCCTAACAACGTGATGTTGATGTCATCGGGGGCGAATTTCGGGATGGGCCGCACGCTGCGGCATCTGGCAGGGATCAACATCGGTTTTCCGCTAATGTTGGTGGCAGTCGGGCTGGGCGCGGGGGCAATTTTCCGACAATACCCGTGGCTGCAGGACGGACTGCAAGTGATAGGCGCGGTGTACCTGCTGTATTTGGCCTACCGGATAGCCAGCGCCCCCGTGGTGGACATGGATGATCAGTCGGGCAAACCCTTGGGGTTCACCGCTGCGGCGTTGTTTCAGTGGGTCAACCCGAAAGCCTGGGTGATGGCCGTGGGCGCGGTACTGGCCTTCACCTCGCCCTCGGGGCCCTTCAGCGTGCAGGTCCTACTGATTGCTCTGCTGTTCTTTTTGTTTGGTTCACCCTGTTCGTTGATTTGGGTATTTTTTGGACAGTATTTGCGACGTTTCCTGACTCGGCCGCAGTGTTTAAAGGCGTTCAATATCACCATGAGCCTGGTGCTGGTGATATCGTTGATTCCGGTTCTAAGAGGCCTGCCTTTTATCACGACGGTGCTGCCGCTCTGGTCAAAGACGGTGTTCTCCAACCTGGAGGTGTTCTGCTGGGACCCGGGCGATCCTTACCCCTATCACTTGGATAACTGGGAAGGCGACTGGATCATTTCCTATCGCGGCGACGCGATGGATATGAAAGGGTTCTATGTTTGAGTTTTCGAGTTTCGCTGCGGCACTAGGAGTTTACGTGATCGGCACCGCCAGCCCGGGGCCAGGCAACTTGGCGATTGCCAATACCTCGCTCAATTACGGGCGCACACCGGGCCTGGCGTTGGCCGCCGGGGTCATTTCCGGATCGTTATGCTGGGGTGCAATGACGGCTGCCGGCGTCTCGGCGCTGTTGATGTCCAACACGCAGGTGCTGGTGTGGTTGAAGATATTGGGCGCCTGCTATTTGTTCTTCCTGGCCTGGAAGTCGATCCGCGGTGCGCTGGCGCACAGGGCCGTGATCGTGCCGAGCGCAAAAGAAAAACAGACGCGCAACCTGGGCTTCTATTTGCAAGGGCTGGGCATTCATTTGACCAATCCCAAGGCAACCTTGACCTGGTTCACTGTGACCACTGTCGGGCTGAGTGCTAGCGCGCCGATCTGGGCCAGTTTTGTCCTGGTGGCGAGCTGTGCGGTTTTGGGGGGCGTGGTTTTCTGCACTTACGCACTGGCCTTCTCCGCGCATTCGGCGGAACGGTTTTTCACCCGTACCCGTAAATCATTCGGGCTGATTTGCGCTGCCTTTTATTCGATGGTGGCCATCGGTTTTCTCAGCTCGTTGTTCTGAGGCACCGGTAAAAATTTCATCCATAAAACGAGAAACTATAACTCACTTTCTTTCCGCGTAATCTCGGTAGTGCGTGCAGCGTGCCCTGTGTGCGGAATCAAATCGCGCTCTAAAGCCATTGGCTTTATCCATACAAAGAAAGGTGTAAGGACGGGCATCCACCTGTGACTAGCGTGATACTCCATCCATTTTAGCGAAACCCGAGCTGCCACGAGTAACTACGATGCCATTGCTTTCCATGGTATTGATCAAGTTATAAACAGGTGACTGGCCAAGCTTCCAGCGTTGTCGGCACTCGATGCTTTGTTCGTGGTTGATATAGCGCTGCAACAAATCATTATAGGTAAGCAGGTTCTTGGACTGATCGTGCTCCACACAATAAGGCCCCGCAACCATCTCCTCCATGCGAATAATCAACGATTGCAGCACCACAAACGCTGCATCCGTGGTGACACCAGACGTTGCGATCGCTCTTAGGACATTTTTAGTTCGCCAAGATTTCGCGCTGCAGGCCAAGCAATAGGGAATGGTTTCCTGGCCGCCGTGCGAGTGCTCGGTACTTAAGCTCTGACGCCTGCAGCTTTGGAAAATACTCCTTGATTAAACGTCCTCGTCCGTAATAGCAACCGCCGTTGCTCCCTGGAAGCGTTGCTCGGGATTCAGAAGGCCAAATCCCGTATAGCCACTTTCGTCAATCCGGAAGCACCCCATCGAAATCGTCTCCTGCACAGTGTTGAGCTCAACCCAATCCTCCAAACCAAACACCGTATCATAAGCACTCGTAACATCCAGCAGGTCATTCAAGTCGCCTATCTGACCCCCGCCAGTCGCTCACGATTACGCTCGACAATTTCCGCAAGATGATCGGCCACGATTCTAATGCGCAACGAAGCGGATAAATCGCTGTGCAGCGCCAGCCAGATTGGCTGATCCAACCCCAACTCAAGCGGCATTTCCCGCAAACCCGCCTCTCGCGCCAGAAAATGTGGCAAAATTGCCAGACCCAATCCGGCGGTCGCGGAGCTTAGCTGCGCGGACAATGTTGTGGTAGTAACCACAGGCATCTGGCCACGTAAGGTGCGTTCAATCCATTGAGCTGCGGGCAGGCCACCCTGACGTTCCGACCACCCAATAAAGCGATCACCATCGAAACGGCCCGCATCAGGCCCTGTGTCGCGCGCAGCCAGATATTCCGGCGATCCGTAAAGACCAAAACCTAAGGTACCAACACGGCGAACGCTGACGTTGCCGCGCTCAGGGCGCACCATGCGCAACGCCAGATCCGCGTCGCGGCCGTGCAGGTTGATCGTGCTCACGTCAGTCAAAATCTCGATGCTTAGACCGGGATGTCGCGCAAGCAGTGGGGCAAGGCCCGGGATAATGATCGAATTGACGAGATTCTCAGCCGTCGCTAACCGAACATGCCCAATGGCCTCCGCTTCCGTCGTCGCCTGGGCGCGAAATGCTCCCATGGCCTGCTCCAGAGCTTCGGCTCTGGGCAGCAGTGTCGCGCCCTGATCAGTCAGGCGATAGCCAGACTGATGCCGTACAAAGAGCGGCACGCCAAGACGGCTTTCCAACCGCGCGATTCGCCGCGAAACAGTCGCGATTCCGGTGCCGAGCGACTTAGCGGCAAACGTCAGGGTTCCTGTGCGTGCGACCGCAAGAAACGCAGGTGCATCATCCCAGTTGAGTCGTTCGGTCATAGACTTTCCAAAAATGAAAATTATATTTCCAATATAGACTGTAGATTAACCGATATTGGAAATCCATGATGACGCGGAATCCAACAAAGGAGCATCATCATGCAACGTAGATCTCTCACCCCCGATTTAAACGTTTCTGCCCTCGGCCTTGGCTGTATGGGCATGAGTGAATTTTACGGCCCACGGGACGACGCGCAATCGATGCAGGTGCTGCACCGCGCCGCCGATCTAGGCGTGACCTTTTTCGACACCGCCGACATGTACGGCCCGCATCATAATGAAGAATTGTTAGGACGCTTTTTGCGAGAACGGAAGCCGCAAGTCGAAATCGCCACAAAGTTCGGAATCGTACGCAAGCCCGGTGAGTATGCCCGCACAATTGACAACAGCGCTGAGTATGCCAGGGCAGCCTGCGAGGCTTCACTGCGCCGTCTCGAGGTCGAGCGGATTGATCTTTACTACGTTCACCGAATCGACCGAAGCCGCCCCATTGAAGACGTTATGGAGGCGCTTTCCAGTCTAGTCCGCGCCGGCAAGATCGGCCATATTGGCCTAAGCGAGGTTAGCGCGGCCACGCTGCGCCGCGCCCACGCCGTTCATCCGATCGCTGCGGTGCAGACCGAATACTCGCTCTGGTCCCGGGATGTAGAGTCGGACGTTCTGCCCACCTGCCGTGAACTCGGTATTGGGTTCGTGCCTTATTCGCCCCTTGGCAGGGGATTTCTTACCGGCACATTCGATGGTCAGAGTGATTTCGCCGACGGCGACTTCCGCGCAAACCTGCCGCGTTTTTCGGCGGAAAACATCGACGCTAACCGCCGCATTGTCGATGTCGTGCGCTCGCTGGCGTTAACCAAAGACTGCACGTCAGCGCAGATTGCACTCGCCTGGCTATTGTCGAAGGGCGACCATATCGTGCCGATTCCCGGTACCAAACGACTGAAATACCTCGAAGAAAACGTTGCGGCCGTCGATGTAGTGCTGTCACCAGATGAGATTACAGCACTGGAAGCCGGGGTATCGGAACTGAATGTGGCCGGTGGGCGCTATACCGATGAAGGCATGAAGGGGCTGGATGCATGAGCGGCGTAACCAGATCCAATCGGCTTACCTGTGCTCTCTCACTGCTGAAAACACTGGAAGCCGATGCTCCCACCAAGGTGACAGCTAGCCTGGATGCTTTGTCAGACGATTTTGCCGAGGTGGTGCTGGGCTTCTCTTTCGCGGATGTAATCGCACGCCCTAGCATCGACTTGCGCACCCGCGAGATGCTCACCGTCGCAATGCTGGCAGCCATGGGCAACGCGCCGGGGCAGCTCGATTTTCATATGCGCGCTGCGCTGAATATCGGATTGCGTAGCGTGCGTGCATAACCGCTGACCTGTGGTCAGTCAGCCGTCCACAACACCGACTGCTACGCCGATCAGAACTTCTCTTCACGATGCAGGCTTTTGTCCGTCAGACGATCGTTACCACGACACTAGATGGTCGGCTAATCTTTCGCGTGTTCGTGTACTGGATCAGTTCGAGATTACACACGAGCAGAACGGGAAGTGATAGTGCATTGGTCACGTGATAGGACGTGTTTTCAGCGATAACTGTGAATCCGAAGTGGCGTCGTGGGGCTTGGTTCCCAAAATTCGCAGGCCATGGACGGCCATCGCTACGCCAGCCACCAAAAGCAAAGGGGGGGGCCGACTTGCTGCCGAAATCAATAGTAAAACTAAATCTGTCCCGGTTTTCTTCTGAGAGTCTGTCCACCTATCGATTCATGCTCTTTAATCCAGCGCCCCAGCATGTTTGCACTGATCTGCAGACTGCCCCAGCACAAGGCTGATTGCGTCCAGCTTGTATCCTTTTGAATACTGCTTTCTTGTGGTCATGTATGTTTTCCAGTTTCACGGTGCTATTCCTTAACTGGGTTGGTCACATCTATTCAACCACTTCAGTGACGGCCGGATTCCACTCCAGCAAAAGAAAGGCCGCCAATTCCATGTCGGAGAGAAGGTGATGAGTCCGTTGCGTAAGATGGCCCATCACCCGATGTGAACGGCCTCGGGAAGATAGATCTCTGACAGTGAGCCAGGGGTGGTAGTCCTTGCCGTTCCCGCTGCCGCTTCCTTCTTTGATCCACTTCTGGACACGTTTTTCGAGCTTGTAATCGGTCATTCCCTAGATTCCTAGAAAGAATGACCTGACTTTGCCACAACGTTCGTGAGTTACCAACTTTATTACAAAGTTACCAACTCTTTTAAGTTGTTACCAACTTTATTATGATCCCACAAACTTGTCACCGGACAATAAAGTTTGATAAGAATCGACGTCGTTTTCCCGCATTTTCGGTTTCAAAAGATACTAAAGTTTGATATTTTTAGACCCGGTCACGGGACACTTCAACTCGACTTTTGCCATTAAAGTTTGATAAAAAATCCCTTACCTTTTCCTTCCTCAACTTCGGTCACTAGGCGAGGGGATCCAATCGGAATAGAGGCAACCTGCCAAGTTAGCTATGCTGATCCAAATGAACGTAATGGCGGCGGTAACCCCCCCCATTTTTAACCGCACCTAATTCAACTTGATTAGGCGTTCTGAACAACGTTTTTTGTATTCTGATAGGCGCGTAATTTGATGAATAAGACAAGGGACAACCACTTCGTACCACAGTGGTACCAGAAAGGATTCATGGATGAGCGAAGCAATCAGCTTTGCCATCTCAAAAACCGAGACATAGAGCTACCCTGTACACTGATCACCCAAGTCTCAGTCCCGGAAACAGAGGGCCAGATTCCTTTCGTTTCGCCTAAAAAGTCCACCATGTGCTGGCGAATTGCATCCTTAGAGTCGAGCAGGCCCATCTTGCTCAGATAGTCGCCATACAGCTCCTGAAACTCTTCCGCATGGCGCAGCGAAAACATAGTTTGAAAAAATTGATCAGCAGGTAAAGAGCAACGCCCTTGCATGTCCGCCCAAGAGCGATATCCGATCTCGTTCGCAACTTTATCCAGCGCCTCTATTTGACCAAGTTCCGGATGTTTTTTCCGAAGCTCCCGCGCCTTACCTTTTAAAGATTTGATTGGCCGCGCACATGGCGAGAAAAGAAATTCATATTTCATAACCGACTCCTATCTAAATGACGCCACGACGCTTCCTCCCGCAAAAACTTTGCAGCGTCTTTTAAGATAAAAGTCGTTTTAAAATATAGTGGGATCCATGCGGATTTTGCTCTATACAGAGCGGGGGTGCAGGCTACCACCGTCGCCTTCCTGTAAGACTAAGAAAAAATGCCGATTAAGGCAAGTCGATGCAAGTATTCTTGGTGGCGTCAGCCTTGGGAGAAAAGCTCGGCATTGTTTTCAGGAGCGCTCTATGTCGCGCACCAGCGCCTTGATATTGCGCTCTAGTATATTAACCCACCTGTCCTGGTATGTTTCTGGGCTCACCGCTACTGATTTCCCACCTCTTTTTGTCATACGGTGAGGGTGAACACAGGTTTTCGGGGCTGCATTTAAACTCCTTATGTAGTCGAGATCCCAGTACAAACCCATAGTTGAGCAACGCTGAAGCACTAACTTGATTCCCTCGTTAGCATGCTCTGAAAAAACCACCACCAAATTACTGAGCGTATGCACTTTTCGCAAACTCTCCGTATCTACCTCAAAGACAATTACTGAAACAGACTGATACCTCAGCAATGCAACGTAAGTTTGCACTGGTCTTCCCGACATTGTTTTGGTGGCGACCAAATTGTTACCTTTTGGCCAAGGTAGCTCAAAGCACGCCTTCTTTTTAAAGCTGAACTCGGGCCGTCCTCCGAGTTGCTGCACTACGTCCTCGAAAATCTTGAATCTATGTGTGGGCTCGGCTTCGATGAGCTCCTCGGAAATTAGCTCCGTTTCATCGCCAATCCGATTAATACCATAATCAAGCTCCCGCCCCGTTCCTCGCTCCGTAGCATGGCCAGGGCTGCTGGTTTCTGAGGCCGGTACCGAGTCAAAATCTACGCTAGGTTTTACCCCGTAACGCTTACCGTTTACCTGCACCCTCACTTTTAGCTTGTCATCAAACGAGAACCTAAATCCTTGATCTGATATCTGGTCCAACCTTTTGCCAAGCAATGGCTCTAGGCTGAGCTCCATAAGCGGATCATCATCAGTACGCTGCATCAACGGCCTCGTGCAGTCTGCATGATCTTTAGCCAAGAGTTCGTTGAAACTGGGATGATCAATAACGATCGGTTTTGAGTGAGAAAAAACCGGATTATGAAAGCGCGTGACTTCATCGATTGTAAATATCTGACCGGCATCTCTTGCCCCGTAATAGCCGGACCCAGCAATATGCCAACCTTCCATTGTTGGCGGATCAAAACGAAAGTTCCACGGTTCGCTGCTCGACTCCATCCATGAGTCCAAGACTGATCCGAAGCTTTGCCGAGCATTCTGATCCAAAATCAACCATGAGAGATGCGCTAGTGTAGCTTTGGACTTCAGATTGGATTGCGGATAGTCCGCCATTGCTGTGAACTTGATAGTTGTCGCATCATCACCTTTTGAAACCTGAGCTAGGCCAGCCAAACCATCAGGTCGAAAGGCAGTTCTGGCGAGGTGGAAATTGTGAAGGAAAAGGCATCTCGCCAACTCTAACTGCCTCACGCGAACAATATGGCCCTGGTCCGTTTTGAGCCGGAACCAATTCACGCCTGATGCAGACCGCGTCGGCTTTGGTTCGTCAACTACCGTGAAATCGCACTTTTCAACTTTGAGCGCTGGGCTTCTCTCCTTGTTTTCGTAACTACTCCCAACAACCAACATGGAAATCAGCTCAACAGGAACAGCTTTCTGGGAATGGCCTTTGAATAGAACGTTAATAAAGGGTCGTGCTTTCACAAAAAACCATTTTCGCTGATGAATACCATCAACCCATTTGAGGGTGCTGTCGGAAGGCAATCTCCTCAGAAAAGCACCAGGCTGGGATGACCTGGTATAGTATTTGTCGGCCAGCTTCACGACACTTGCTTTGATCAAGTCCGGCCATTCTTTCAATTTCATAGCTCGGTGTTCGCCCTTCATTGTTTAAAATCAGGCGAGCAAATATACATGCCAGCCGCCTCGCCTGATACTCGTCGACCGTCTCGGCATATCGAACAAGTAACTCTCGGCATAGAGGTAATTTGCTGAGCTTCTTTTCCAGTATTCTTCGACTGCCAACTTGTTTGCAATACCAGTTCTTCGACCGCCTGGAACCTCCCAGATCTTGCCAGACAGACCGCTCGATGGCGAAAAGCTCCCGCACAATTATCCGGTCCCGCTTCGTCCAATCGACTTTGGGCTTCCTTTTAGGGCTGATCTTCTCGGGCTTGTGTGACGCAAGCCATTGCGAATCAAACCGGTACAGCCAGGAATAGACTCGCGCACCCTCCCTGTATTTCCTGACATCGCGCAATGAGCCATAGCGTTTTAGGATCTCTTTCCAGAGCGTCCGATACTGATGACAAACCTCCTCTGCGCGTGGTGAGAAATACACTGCTTTCCGTAAGGGCTGATTCGAGAATTGGGAAGCCTCAGCTAACACGTCGCCCAACACGGGCTCTTTGTCGCACAGAGCAAACCAACAAACGAAATGCTGGAGATAAGAAAATGGGCGGCGATGCTTTCGGAACATTGAGACCAACCAGTTTTCATCAACGTCAAGCGAGAGACCCTGCCCCTCCAACCAATCAACTCCCCAATAGGCTCGAACCCGTGCAGCAATTTCCTGGTGCTGCACGCCTTTTCCCCTACATAGATCCTGCTGGTGCGCCAAGTCCCGATAAAATCTCGACCACTGATGGATGTTGGGTACGTCTGTCGTTTTGCATCGAATCAAGCCTGAAATACCAATGGATAACAGCAGATTTTTTCTAGCGGCCAGCGGTGACACTGCGGGAATATCTTGCGTGATGGCCTGTGTGCCAATAAACCTATGCCGCCTATGTGACTGCAGAGGGATGCCGGTGTCGATCAGTAGACAGCTATGTTCCGGGCACGCTTCAACACCAGGACACTGGAAAAGCCGTTGCCAATACCGGTAGCCATGCCTTCTCAATTGGTGCTGACAACACAAAGGACAGACCTTGAAATTGGACGGCCAAACGATATTCGAAGCATTAAGGCCAGTTCTCAGCATGCTGTGGTTTTTACCCTGGCCACATAAATCACGGACAAAGTGATCGTAGGCCTTGGAAGCTACGAAGGGACGAAACACCGGGAGAAGGGTATGTTTCTCTAACAGTTCGCGGGGTGAGATAGTCCATAGATGCCCGATATTCGCGAGCAATTGACTTGCATGGCCCTGAAGGACCGACGACGGCACAATTTTCTGAGCAGCAAAAAGCTCATCCAAGGCGACCTTGTCGTCGCCCAGGCCCTGCCGTTGAACGAATCTCGCTATAACGCTACCGAGCAGTTCATCGTCATGGGCCCTGGGAAATTGCATTAACATATCTGCTCAACCAGAGTGTATTCGATTAAATAATAGTCAAACAAGCGATGTGGCTGATCACATCGGGTAACGTCGCACGCCTCGATTCTGAGCGGCGCCAATCAACAACAATACAATGCACTTCACTGCTCGCAACAGTACCGGATGTTTTAACACCAGATATCTGCGGCGGGGAGAGCCACATGCCGATCAGGAATGACGCTGAAGCAGAAGAACTGGAGTGGCTCAAAACCACAGCGAACAGGGCTTCCAAAGCCTATCGGAGCGGCTTCGGGCGTTGCGTAGTCTATCGGTCCGACACTCTGGAAAGTAAACAATCCGCTGAAGCACTTCAGACACTTTTGTCGGAAGAAGAAGGCATCGAGTGCTTCGTTGATCCTATTCAACAGCAGACTCCGGCGCTACCTGACAGGAACGGTAATTGGATCATCGACAACGCAAATACTCTGAATGACTTTCCAGCTTCAGCGTGGCTGAAAACCGCATTAGACATCCACCAACCAGAACTACGATTTATCCTGGCAACTGATACTCGCCCCCAAGCTGACTGAACGACGCCCAGGCCTTCTTGGTGCGCTTAATGTGTAAAAGGAGTCAGCTATCCTGTAAACATGATGTTTTGACCTACCGGTCCTCAACGGGATAGCTAACAGCTCCTTGATCAGAGCAACATTGCAGCGGGCAGATCAAAACCTCATTCCTAATGCTGCTGCAATCGCATTCCATTTCAAATTAGGTGTAGCCCCGCCATTGCACTGGGTTATGCCGCAAGCATTGGAGTACGCCTGCAGCTAAATGTCTGAGCCGGTGCACGAGCCATGCAAAAATCGAAAGTTGTCCTACCCACGAAAAATATCCAACGGCCTGCCTCATTTTACCGTTGTGAGGCCAGCCAGCGAAGCGCAATAGCTTTGGCTTGTGTCAGACTGCCAGCGTAGGTAAGTCTGCCAATGACTTTCCGCACATGAGCCCGACGCAATTTGACGATGATGCGAGTCGGTAGTCCGGTCAGAATCAGCGAGACATTATCCTGCAGCATGTCTTCAACCAGGGTCTGAAGATTTACTATGGCGGTGCCGTCCATACTCGGCACGCCTTGCATGTCGAGGATAATAATTCTGACCTGAGGATCGACCAGGCGCAGGGACGTAAGCGCTTTCTCTGCAGCACCGAAGAACATCGGTCCGTTGACATCATAAACGGCAACCTCGGGCGGCAGTCCGTTAACCGTTGAGTGGGTTTCTGTGTCTATCTTGTCGGTGCGGGTGAGCAGTGCCATTCGCCGAATAAACAAGGCAGCCGCCAAACCAATTCCAACTGCAACGGCCAGCACCATGTCGAAGATTACAGTAAGACCAAAGCACACCAAAAGAACGCTCACGTCCCCAGCGGGAGCTGATCGCAAGGTGTGCATGAAATGGCGGGCCTCACTCATGTTCCAGGCGACGACGAGCAGGAGGGCTGCCAAGGCTGCCATTGGGACAAGCCCCAACAACCCCGCAAGTGCCACGACGGAAAGCAATACAACCAGCGAGTGCACCACTGCAGCAATGGGGGAGCGAGCACCACTTCGGATACTGGTCGCAGTCCGTGCGATCGCCGCTGTGGCCGTGACCCCACCAAAAAGAGGCGCCACTATATTTCCAAGGCCCTGGCCAATAAGTTCAGCGTTGGGGTCGTGCCGGGTTTTGGTCATGCCGTCCGAAACCACTGCGCAAAGTAGAGACTCAATCGCCCCCAGAATGGCGATTGCGAACGCGGGGCCTATCAACGAGCGGATGAGCTCAAAGTTCAGCTTTAGTGGTTCTCCATTAGCGCCGGGTAACGACCAGGGCACCATAAAAGTGGGGGCGATCGGTGGAATACCGCTACCTACGTCTCCTTGATGCTCCCACGTGAACCGGGAGGCGATAGTTTCGACCGTCGTTCCGTCACCCCCCATCAAACTGTTGATCAGGTAAGCGCCTATGGCTCCTGCAACCAAGCCCATCAGGGGTGCTGGTAAAGGTAGCTTCAGGCGAGGCCAGAGGATAAAAACTGCTAGTGAGAAAAAGCCGATTCCCAGCTCAAACGGATTAATAGAAGGCAACGAGGCCCCTATCCTGCCTAGATTCTCCACAAAGTGTTCGCCCATCTGACCCACTTCCAGCCCCAGAAAATCAGGGATCTGAAGCACTGCGATCACGACCGCAATGCCGGCGGTGAATCCCAGCACGACCGGGTAGGGCACGAACTGAATCAGTTGGCCCATTCGCGCGAGGCCTAATGCCACCAAAATCAAACCGGCCATCATGGAAGCGATCAGCAAACCACCGAGTCCGTATTGCTGCACAATGGGAAATAGGATCACGACGAATGCAGCCGTGGGTCCTGAAACGTTAAAGCGGGAGCCACCAGTCAGTGCAATGATTACCCCTGCAACAATGGCGGTATAAAGCCCGTGCTGGGGAGGAACGCCGGTTGCAATCGCCAAAGCCATGGAAAGCGGTACCGCTACGGTACCAATGGTCAGCCCTGCCATTACGTCCTTGCGAAGATCGGCTAGGCCGTAGCCTTCTTTAAAAGCGGACCGCAACCCGGTCGCAATTCCTGGCAAATTTCGTAACATCTCAGGCATTGCCATTGGTTAACTCCCTGCTGTGTCGTATTTGCTGGATTTCCCGATTTTTCAGCGTTCGTGGCGTTATACCCACGCTGGCCAGGGTGTGATTACTCAACCTGGCCTGGGCCAGCTTTCAGAATCGACTCCGGCACGTTGTACCGGCGAATATTTGCGTTAAACAAATCTGCCAGTGTTCGTGCGGCTGCGTCATAGTCCGACGGATTCTGCCAGGCCTTACGCGGGTTAAGATAATGCTCGTCGACACCCGGTACTTTTTCGGGGATAGCCAGATTCAGGATAGACAAGCGTTCAGTTTCAGCACCTGAAAGCTGGCCTGACTGACAAGCCGAGACAATGGCGCGGGTGACTGGAATCGGGAACCTTTGGCCGCCCCCATCCGCGGTGCCTGAACCACCAGTCCACCCGGTGTTCACCAGATACACTCTTGAGCCGAACTCAGAGAGCCGTTTCATCAGAAGCTCGGCATACACCTGGGGAGGTAACGGCATAAAGGGAGCGCCAAAACAAGCTGAAAAGGTTGGCGCAATACCCTTGTGTCCGCCAACTTCCGTGGAGCCGACCCTGGCAGTATAGCCACTCAAAAAATGATAAGCGGCCGCCTCCGGAGTCAGTATCGACACCGGAGGCAAAACGCCAAAGAGGTCGCATGTCAGGAAGATGACGGTGGCCGGTTCCCCAGCCTGATTCTCTTCAACCCGCTTGTCCACGTGCTCCAACGGATAGCTGCAACGCCCGTTCTCCGTGAGTTCGGTATCAGCATAATCCGGACGCCTGGACACAGGATCAACCTGCACGTTTTCAATAATGGCGCCGAACCGAATGGCATCCCAGATGATCGGCTCGTTCTTCCTCGAAAGATCGATCGTCTTTGCGTAGCAGCCACCCTCGATATTGAACACCGAATGCTTCGCCCAACCATGTTCATCGTCACCGATCAGAAAACGGTCAGGATCCGCCGAGAGCGTGGTTTTGCCCGTACCCGACAGCCCGAAGAAAAGGCAGGTATCCCCGTCTTCTCCGACGTTTGCGGAACAGTGCATAGGCAGTACGTTATTTTGTGGCAGAAGGAAGTTTTGCACAGAGAACATCGCCTTCTTGATTTCGCCGGCGTAGCACAGGCCAGCAATCAAAACGCGTCGGCTCGAAAAATCAATAATCAGTGCAGATTCAGAATGAGTACCATCTCTCACCGGATCGCAGGTGAATCGCGTGCAGCTCATTAATGTCCACCGCTTCATATCACCTGTCTCGAACGGACTGGTTCGTACAAACATGTTGTAGGCGAACAGGCTTTGCCACGCAGTATCAGTATAGACCGACACGGGAATCGCAAATCTCGGATCGGCCCCCACCGAGAGATGCGACAAAAAATGCTCTTCCGTCGCCAAGGTATCTTGGACCCGCAGCCAGAGTTCTTCAAACTTCTGTTGGGAAAAGGGCTGATTTACCTCCCCCCAGTCCACCGTCTGTCGGGTCAGCTCGTCCTCGACGATGAAGCGATCAGCCGGTGATCGGCCGGTCCGCTTTCCTGTGGTTATCGAGAGTGCGCCATTATTGGCGAAAAAACCTTCCTTCCGGAACAGCGCTTGTTCAATCAGCTCCGCTGGCTCCAGATCCGTCAACTGAGTAGAAAGCAGGTTCATCCAGTCAGTCCTCATTTAATAATGTGGTTATAATATTGTTATAATACCATTATAATGTAATGGTAAGCCAATGCGCATTCAACGGGATTCGGTAACAGTAGCGTCTAGCACCCAGCGTCTGCCTCGTTCGCCTCCCAGGCTCAAGGATCTAAAAGTGAAGAAAGGCGAAATAGTGGAATCGCGACGGAAGGGCGAGATTGCCGAAGTGCACATCGTTCAGGCCCCGTCCGCTAAACGAAAAGAATGGATTTTGCTCTTTAAGGAACGCCAGGGGTATAGCCATTTTCTGGTGACAGATGATGAGAAGGTCTGCAGTTATTCATCCGTTGATACTGCGATTGAGGCGCTCCGGACTCTGGGATTCAAGCGGGCAGAGATCATGTTTTAGCCAGGACTGCTGCTATCGCCAGACACCCACTTCAACGAACGCGCAAAAAAGGAAGCAGTTAAATGCCGGATACGCTTTTGGATGGTTTCTGTTTGGGAAATAAGATTGCCGAGTTCCATGACGGGAGCGACTGTGTTGAGGTATTTGATAACAGCTATGAGCGCTATTTCACCTTCGGCTCCGTGTATGAGCAGAGCTGTCAAAGAAAAGACGACCCCGGCTTTCTCATGCATGAGCACACCCGAGCCATGCTGCTGCCTCTGATGTTTGATTTGCCCTGTCGCGCGACCGTTCTGGGGCTGGGAGGGGGTAGCCTGGTGAACTGCCTTTTCCATCGCTTTCCGGACATGGAGCTAACGGCCGTTGAACTCCGTCAATCCGTTATCGACGTTGCACACGACTTCTTCCAGGTGCCTACAGATCCAAGGCTATCAATTTTCTGTGAGGATGCGGGACACTACCTCGCGCGCAGTGAGAAACGCTCAACCGACCTACTTTTTTGCGATATATACAATGCCTACGGTATGGACCCACAACAGTGCAGAGCAGACTTCCTGAGCCGCTGTCATGATGTTCTGGATGAAGGAGGCTGGGCCGTTTTCAACTTTTTCAACTACCAGAGTGAAACCGGGAATGCTCTGCGTTTGCTTGATAAAAAATTCGAGGCTGTATTCACATGCCACTTGTTCACCGGCAATCTGATTGTGCTTGCCTCGAAGGTACGTCCGGGGCAAGCTCGTGCAGAGTTCAAATCACGCGCACTCTCCCTTGAGAAGCACCTGGGATTTCCCATACTGAACCATTTTCTGCGATTAACGCTATTTCGCGGCGGTAACCACAATGGAAGCGGAGAAAACAGCCCTTTTTATTAAAATCGGCACCCTGTTTATCGTTGTTAGACTATCTACTTGTAGCGTTTGATGAAAGGGGCTTGGGCTTGGTGGCATATTCAATGCCATTCTGCTCCAGATAGTCACGAATCAACTGTCGGACTACCTGCGAAGTCGTAATGTCCTGGGAGGCGCATAAGTCTTCGAGGGCCTTCTTTTTAATCGGGTCGATGAGAATCGTTAACCGGGCCGTTTTCGTTTCCATAAGAAATTACCTAAGTACGTAGCATAATATGTTAACTTTATTATAATTCAACACGTCACTGCCTTTCCAGATTTCCGCTCGCCTCCTTAAGATAGTGGCGACTGTTTAAGCGCTTGATTCTAACTGGCATAGCGAACAACCAGGGCAACCACTCCAATCAGCGTGAGTACAAACAATACCACCACCAACACCGCGACGACGATGTAGGGTGCCACACCGTTTTGCTGACCGTCGTGTTCCAAATTTTTCTGGCTTTGCACACCCAGAGCAGCCGCCAGAACACTTTTCACGACCTGCAAGAAAGAGGATCTCTTCGATGAATGCTTGTCCTCAATATATTGTGGCACGTTGGGGCTCCCTATAACGGATAGTGTGAAGGATAGGGCAAGCGTGCAACACCCGATTCGATGGCCGCTTTGGCAACTGCGTCTGACACTTCCGTTAGCAACCGATAGTCCATGGCTTTAGGAATGATGTAGTGGGGCCCAAAAGACAGTTCTCTCAGTTGATGGGCGGCCAGGACATCTTGCGGTATTTCCTTTTTCGCCAGATCTCGAATTGCATAAACAGCTGCAACCTTCATGGCTTCGTTAATTCGTTTAGCGCGTACATCCAGCGCGCCCCTGAAAATGAACGGAAAACCAAGTACGTTGTTAACCTGATTGGGATAGTCTGATCGACCTGTAGCCATAATCAGGTCGTCCCGAACCGACATTGCCAGTTCGGGTGAAATCTCAGGGTCAGGGTTCGAACACGCAAAAACTATCGGCCGGGGTGCCATTTGTTTGATCTGTTCAGCATTGAGCAAATCCGGCCCGGATAATCCAACAAAAACGTCTGCGTTATCAATGGCATCGTCCAGAGTCTTTGCCCCGCCATCATTAATAAATTCTTCCTTGAAGCTATTCAAACCCTCCCTGCCGGAGCGGATCACACCTCTGCGATCAACCATATACAGATTTTCTCGTTTCGCACCGAGACTTAACAACAATCGCATGCAGGCAACGGCCGCCGCACCCGCTCCCAAGCAGACAATTCTTGCGGTGTCCAGCGTCTTACCCTGGATTTCCAATGCATTCAGCATACCTGCCGCCGTCACAATGGCGGTGCCATGCTGATCGTCATGGAATACTGGAACATCGCAGCGATCAATCAAAACTCGCTCAATTTCGAAACACTCAGGTGCCTTGATGTCTTCCAGATTAATGCCGCCAAAGGTATCTGAGATGGGAATGACGGTATCGATAAACGCCTGGGCGGTATCTGCCTTGACCTCGATATCAACGGAGTCGATGCCTGCGAAACGCTTGAATAGCAGGGCCTTGCCTTCCATTACTGGTTTGCTGGCCAGCGGCCCCAGGTTTCCGAGCCCGAGAATCGCGGTGCCATTGGTGATCACTGCGACCAGATTGCTTTTCCCGGTATACAGGTAAGCATTATCCGGATCGCGGGCGATTTCGCGCACTGGCTCCGCGACACCCGGACTGTAGGCAAGTGAGAGGTCGCCCACCGTACTTGCAGGCTTGGTCAGACCAGTGGAAATCTTCCCGGGGACGGGCTTCGAGTGATAGTCCAGCGCGGCCTGCTTAAAGTCTTTAGTCATCATGGCACCTTATGATAATTAGGTTATACCTTCATTATAATATCATTATCATGTAAGCTAGTCCATGTGCTGGGCATCGTTGAGGTGAGCCTTAATAACCGCTCGCCTCTGATCTACTCGATGCCCGTACCTGTGATGACAGGAGGTGGCCTATGACTGAACTTTCCAACGCTCCTCTCCGGGCGTCTCCAGAAATGCGAGCTACCCGGATCACGGGTAATCAGTCAACCTTGCCTAAACATGAGATTTTAAGAGGCGACCTTAGCCGCCTGCTTGGTATCAACTCGGTGAAGGAAACGACCTGTTCAGAAAGGCAACTTCTGGATGATCTGAGCACTGGTTTTAGTGGAAGAGTTGGCTGAAACCATCAGTGAACGTGAGTTTCGCCATCATAGCTTGCCTGTACAGGAGCGTTACCAATTGATGGTGGAAGAGCATCCGGACTTGCTTGAGCGTGCTCCGCATTCCGGACAGTCAACTCGCATCCTGGTTGGGGGTTGTCCCCGCAACGTTCTCAAGGCTTAAAAGGACGCACCGCATCGACACCAATTATCAATGAACGTCTCACACGTTCATTGACCGTACGTTTGAGCCGACCGAAAACCGGAGGAAGCAATGGTCAATAAAATTCAGGTGGAATCACCGCTGGTCATTCTGCACGGCGATGAGATGGCTCAGGTGGCTTTTGAAGAAATCCTGAAAAGGTTTGTCACAACCCGCCTGGCTATTGAGCTGATAGAAATCGATTTATCGGCCGAACATCGGTTTCTGACGAACGGCCAGGTTATTTTCGAAGCCATCGAGGCACTCAAAAAATACGGTGTTGGCGTCAAGAACGCCGGCATGACCGTGAACAGAGAGCAATTGGATGCGATGCTTGAAAAGCACCCAGAGCTCAGTCAGTCCAGGCTTGATCCGCTCGCGACCAAGTCACCTAATGGCGCAATACGCAAAGGAATCGGGGGCAACATCACCCGGGAGGATATTCAATTCCAGAATCTCAGGGTGCGGAAACCCGACTGGATTGATCGTGATATTGATGTCGACACCATGGACAACGGGGGCATTAAGGACAGTTACAATGAATTGTCCTCATCAACGGGCGTGGTCAAACTGCTCTTCGTCGGAAAAAGCGGGAACCCGGTCGAGCTGCACCGCCGTGATGTGAAAAAAGGCGACCCCTGGCTACTGGCTACTAATGACATCGCCGATGTTAAAGCCTGGGCTCACCGGTTTTTCCAGCGCGCAATTGACGAAAAACGAGATGCTTACCTCGGCCTGAAAGATACCGTGATTGCTGGCTACGATGGCGTAATGCGCGCCGCTATAGAAGCTATTTACAAACAGGAATACAAAAAGCAATTTGAAGCGGTGGGTATCAACTACTACTACGAACTGGTCGATGCGCAGGCCGCCCGTATTGTTGCCAACCCGCCAGAGCGCGCACTGTGGGGCGTGCCGGACAACACCACCGGCCGAAAACTGTATAAGCTTGTCAAGCAGCTAAAACGCTACGGCATACCCGTCCGAAACGCTCATGTTTCGATCTCGCGCATGAGTGCCGGCGGTGGTGATCAATACGGCAGTTTCAACATGCCTGCTCAGGAAGACGGCATCCTCAAGGTTGTCGTCGATGGAGTAGAAAAGCACGCTCGTCGTGTCAGTCAGGGCGACCCAATCCTGCTCATGTCCAATGACCATGAGGCAATCAAGGACTGGGTCAGCCAGGTTTTTAGGGATGCCTCAAGCAAGCACAAAGAAGTGTATTTTGGTCTCAAACGAGAATACATGGAATACGACGAGGTATTCAGCACCGTCATCAACGATGTGCGCCGCGAACTGGCCGCGGATCACACCTCGCCGCCCTCTTTCATGATCATGCGACCTTCGAGCCAGCTGATAAAAATGATAACTGATCCTCCCCGGAGTGCGCTCTACCCTGCCCAGAACCTGGACGGGGATATATTTTCTGATATTTCTGCCGCTCTCGGCGGCAGCCTCGCCACCGCAAGCTCCATCATCGAAAGCAAGAGCAGCACGATGCTCTTTGAGGCACCGCATGGAACAGCCCACGATCTATACCTCAAATACCTGGAAAGCAATGGAAAAGACGCGCATTTCAACCCCTCAGCGCTGATCTACGCCCTCGCGAATGCCCTGGAAACCCTGGGCCGCCGGGAGCGCAATGAAGCCTTGCTTGATTATTCCGCCCGACTCAAATCAGCGTTAAAAGATACCGTAGGGGATGGCATTGTTACGGCTGACTTGAAGGATAAGACGACAACTCCTGAGAGCGAAACACTGGTGGATATGATGGGGTTTCTTGATTCCATTGAGGAACGGCTGGGCAGCTTTACGATGTGACCAAAAATTGGATTGGGGCTTTTGCCCAGGGTGAGGTTTGTCCACCTGATACTGAGAGGTGGCTCTTTAGTGGCAACCGATTTGGACCACGTTGAACCCGTGTATTGGTTCAACGTATGGAGTTCACGTCGTATCATCTGAGATAAGCTGACAGTTCAATAATCACACCTCTTTTTTTCAGGCTTCGGTATGTCTCCTCAGGATCGTCATCCCGGGTCAACCGAAGATCATCTTTCAAGTAAACCGGGCGCAACTTCTCTTTTTTCTGAGGACTGGCTTTGGTTTCAGGCTGCGCCGGAGTCTTCTCCTCCAGCTTTTTAATAAGAGCTACTAACGGGAATAAATCCTCATCTGGCCGCTCCTCCAAAGCCTGCTCAGCAACAACGGGCGCAATATCTTCCCCAATACCCATCTGACCTAATATCGCAATCAGACGCTCCAGTTTGGAGCTCTGAGCATCAGTCTGTGTTTTTTGATCAGCAGGCATATGAGAAGCTTTCTGCAAAGCACTTTGAACACGCAGCGCCTCCCTGGGTATATCAAGGTCAGCGAATTGAAGAATCGTTGCTTCGCGGCCACTTCTTAAAGCGGCAATCATCGGATGCATCATCGCAAGCTCTTCTTGGTAGACCTTGGTTACGATCGCTCGATCTATCGACTCCCGACCCGACACAACTGCTCTTACCTGGCTGAGATAGAAAAGAGCAACGGCTATGTGCGCAATACCCTGGGTGTACTCCCAGAACAAGTCCATCATTTCATCAGTGAAAGGAGTTGCGTGCTCAAACCACTGCAGCTTCCATAGTCGCTTGAAGAATCTTTCCCACTCTTCATCACTGCCAGTATTCTCGGTGCGTGCAAACCGCCCCCAGTCCAGACTGCCAAACTGAGCCGCCCTTCGCGCCGACCGCATAGTCGGCTGAAAAAGCTCTAGGGCTTTGGGCGTCCCGATAAAAAGGACTGGTACTTTGATCTCGTTAGTCAGAGTGACAAAGAAGTTAAGCATCTTGGCCGCACCTCCCGACCGAGATTTCTCCAAGTGCTGAATCTCATCAATGACGAGCACGCCGACTGAATGCAGCGCAGACACACGAGCAACGTCTCCCAGCATAGACTCTGCAGAAGATCTACTTTTCACATAAAGCGCTTGGTAATCCGTACCCAGCGCATCGTCAATAGCTCGGAAAAAATGAGTACATAAACTCTTCACCGAGCCATCATGGGGGCATTCCACTTTTAACCAAACAAGCTGGCAATGTTGGTAGTCAGGATGGTAAATCGCTTGCGGATAACTCCTTAAGATAGCCTCTACCGCCGTTGTCTTGCCGGTACCAGAGCATCCGATGACAGAACTGACCAACGCCTCATTACCAGCGTTTCGTAAGATTGCTGTGAAGTCTGCGTATTCCAGACCAAGGTTGCCACTGATTCCAGACGAAGCCTGCCACCCATTCCACGCGAAAGCTGCCACTGATTCCACGGCAAAGCTGCCACCCCGGCAGGTTGCCTGACTCACCCCATCGAAACCGTCCGGCGCGGGATAACTTAACGGTACTCTGAGTCTTTTCATCCGGAGAAGATCAGATGCCAGCAAAGAGGTTATCCATGCGTAAGATCAAAGAAGTCCTTCGCCTGAAATGGGAGCGAGGGCTAAGCAACCGACAGATTGCGGCGGCCTGCGGCGTCAGCCGCCCCACGGTAAGCGAGTATCTTCGGCGTTTAGCCGAAGCCGGTCTGAACTGGCCATTGCCGGAGGATCTGGGGGAGGCTCGCCTAGAACAAATGCTGTTTCCGCCACCCCCAGACTTGCCGGCTCAGGTCCGGGGCATACCGGACTGGAAGCAGATTCACGATGAACTGAAGGGTAAATACGTCACTCTGTTCCTGCTCTGGCAGGAGTACCGTCAAGCGAACCCGGAAGGGTATCAGTACAGCTGGTTCTGTGAGCACTACCGGGCCTGGCAGGGCAAGCTGGACCTGGTGATGCGCCAGGACCATCGAGCGGGTGAGAAGCTGTTTGTGGACTACGCCGGCCAGACCGTGCCCGTCATTGACCGCACCACCGGAGAGATCCACGAGGCGCAGATCTTTGTGGCGGTTATGGGCGCTTCCAATTACACCTACGCCGAAGCCACCTGGAGCCAGAAGTTGCCAGACTGGATTGGCTCTCACATCCGAGTCTTTCAGTATCTGAATGGAGTTCCCGAATTAGTGGTGCCCGACAACCTCCGGTCCGGTGTCACCAAAGCTCACCGCTACGAACC
>RKMJ01000080.1_pt1 | contig 97940 bp, 87 predicted proteins | sample 2174201 | NCBI WGS metagenome assembly RKMJ01 (sample SAMN10236717, study PRJNA505202) | synthetic metagenome | isolation source: mock community containing 12 organisms: Thioclava sp. ES.032, Psychrobacter... | place: USA: Walnut Creek | collected 2015-10-01 | reverse complement strand
TCTTGGCGTTGGTCACGGGTACACTGATGGCGGTGGTCGATACCACCATGATTAACCTTGCCTTGCCCACCATTGCGGCCGATCTTGATATACCTGCTTCCCGGTCGGTGTGGATCACCAATTTGTTTCAGGTAGTGTGCGCTGCGTTCTTGCTGGTGTTTGCCGGTATTAGTGAGCTGGTAACCCGTCGGCGGCTATATCTGTTTGGCGTGGCAATCTTTGTGATGGCCGCGCTGGGAGCGGCCCTGTCGCGCAACTTGGAAACACTGCTGGTGTTTCGCGCCTTACAGGGCTTGGGAGCAGCCGCGACGCTATCCATTGGGCCGTCGCTTTATCGGGCGATTTTCCCCTCGCGCTTGCTGGGTAGTGCATTAGGGCTCAGTGCCTTGGTGGTGGCCGGTGGGTATGCCGCAGGCCCTACGTTAAGTGGCGTGATTCTCTCGTTTGCCGATTGGCCCTGGCTGTTCGCGCTGAATGTACCGCTAGGTGTGTGCTCGCTGTGGCTAGCAAGCCGAGCGCTCCCCCGGGAAACGCCACGCCAGGGTAGCTTTGACGTACTGGGTGCGTTGTTTTCCATGTTGATGCTGGCAAGCTTCTTCTTGGCCATGGATGCCGTAGGCCACGCCGCACCGGTATGGCAAAGCGCTGGCTGGGGAGGGCTCGCGGTGACGGCCTGCGGCTTGTTTATTGCCCGTCAGCGGCGCGCACCGTATCCGTTATTACCGCTAAGCGTGTTCGCGGAAAAGCGCTTTACCTTGGCGGTTTCGGCCTCGGGGCTGGCGTTTATTGGCCAGGGACTGACGTTTGTCGCGCTGTCGTTTTTCTACCAGGAGCAGATGGGCTTTTCACCGCTGGAAACCGCTTGGCTGTTCACCCCCTGGCCACTGGCCATTATGGTCGTCGGACCGCTAGCCGGGCGGCTTGCCGACCGTATTAACCCCAGTGTGCTGTCCAGTACTGGCCTGGTGTTGTTGATCATCGGACTAATCGCCCTGGCGCTCGTCGATGAATCAACCGGTGTGGCGGGCAGTTTATGGCGCACGGCACTGTGCGGTATTGGCTTTGGGCTCTTCCAACCACCTAACAACCGCGAAATGATGGGTAGCCTGCCGCCAGAGCGCAGCGCCAACGTGTCCGGGGTGATGAGCACCACTCGCACGGTAGGGCAATCGGTGGGGGTCGCCCTGGTGGGCGCTGCACTGGCACTGGGTTCGCCCGTGCAGATAACGCTGTGGCTGGGGGCCGCGACCACGCTGCTGGCGCTGCTGGCGAGCCTTTCGCGGGTGTCACTGGCCCGGCGCGCGCTGGTTGCGCGCCGGGCATCGTCTGGCGGCCAGTAAGCGCGTACAATGGAAGGGTTTCCGACCTAAGGAGAGCCTCCATGACGCTGCAGGCACAAATAGAGCAGAAGTTAGCGGCGCTCGCGCCCGACGTGCTGCAGGTAGAAAATGAAAGCCATATGCACAACGTGCCCGAGAACGCCGAAACGCATTTCAAGGTAACCCTGGTGAGCGATAGCTTTGATGGCCTGATGCCGGTTAAGCGCCACCAGAAGATCTATGCGCTGCTGGCCGATGAACTGTCGGGCCCGGTGCACGCGCTGGCGCTTCATTTGTACACCCCCCATGAATGGGAAGTCCGAGGCGGCCAGCGCCCCGATTCGCCCAACTGCCGAGGGGGCGGGCAGTGACCCCAGAGGTTGTTCGTCGGCATTACCTGGAGGCCATGGGCATCACTGCCTGGGCATCCCGCTATCAACTACCCAACGCACGCCCGACCGAGGCCTGCGAATGGGACGATACGCCGGCGGCGACAACGCCGCCGCGCGAGCGCTTACAGGCGCTTTTGGATGATGCGCCATCACCGCCGCCAAAGCCCGCCGACGTGCCGTCTGTCGCTGAGGACGTGCCCGCGTCACCCTCGGCGGTGCGCGCCCTGCTTGACGATCGAGCGAAGGCTCCGGGCAAACCCGCGGAAGCGCCTGCTACGTCAACGCCTGACGAGGCACCTGCTACGTCGTCTCACGCAGCGCCCGCCAAGCCCCTGACGTTTCATGTGTCATGCGTATGTATCGGTGGACGCTGGCTAAGCCTGCACGCCGGGGACCTCAGCGCGGACGCCCAGCGGTTACTCGCCAATATATGTCAGGCGGCCGGGCTTGCCGACGGCGCACTGCCGGAGGTCACGCGGTTCAAATGGCCGCCCATGGCCAATGCCTTTGCGTCGGACGACCCGCTGGAAGAAGCCCGTGAAGGCGTCACCGCCTTTATCAATGGCGCGGCCAGTCGCCAGCACTGGCAGTTGGAAAAGATACTGTGGTGGGGCGCCGACGCCGCTGACCCGGATAGCGAGTCGCTGTCGAAGGTATTGGATGTGGATGCCGATCACAGCCGCACCCTGGGCCTGCCGGTCTGGCAAGCGCCAGCATTGACCACTTTACTGGAAAGCCCCACGGCCAAGCGTGCTCTCTGGCCTGAGCTGTACGCCCTGGCGAAAGGTTGGCAGGCACCCTCGTTAGCGCATGATGATCGCTGAGCTTTACCGCACTGACGTGCAGTCACTTCTGGCGCTCGAAGCGCGCACCCAGAGCGGCGCAAGCCAAGCGCTGCTGACAGAGGCATTGGTCGACGATGCGGCCTGTGTAATGGGATGCTGGCAGGCTGGCGAGCTGATCGGTTATGCGCTGCTGGCACGCTTGCCTTTCGATGCCGAACTGCAGGCTATTGGCGTGCTGCCTGAGAGGCGTGGCGAAGGGATCGGCGGTGAATTGCTCGGCGCTGTGCTGGCGGTGGCAGCCGATTGGCAAAGCGAGCGGGTGCTGCTGGAGGTGCGTGAAAGCAATACGTCAGCGCGAAAGCTTTACGCCGGCGCAGGCTTTCAACAGGACGGCATGCGGCGGGATTACTACCCGGCGGCTGAAGGCGCCGCCGGACGCGAGAGTGCGCTGCTGATGTCGCGGTCTAATTAAGCCGGGTCGTCATCAAATTTAGTCAGCAGCGCGCTTAAGCGGCGCTCCCACTCTTCGTGCTCCTGCTTGAGCTGGGTGTTTTCATTGCGCAGCGTCTCGTTTTCCAGCTTCATCATTTCCAGCGCCTCGACGGTATCGGTAACGCGCTGTTCAAGCTGATTGAATAACTCTAGGCTCATGCCCACCTCCAGATAAAAACAAGCGACATGCTTGCCTGTAAAAAACGGGTTAAAAAACAGTCGGGCGAGCGTAACGCTCGCAATGCGATGCCGCAAGCGCTGATTACGGAGCGTGGCGTCGATAAAGCCTTGCCGTGCTTTCCCCTGCTTGGGTCTCGCGATGCAGCGCCCAATGGGCTGGCACTTGAGGGTCCCAGTCACGTTCGGTTTCAACGTAAATCATCGCATCTTCTGCCAGCCAGCCGCCTGTCTCCAGTGCGCTACAACAGTCGGCTACCAGAGCCTGATGAAACGGTGGGTCTAGAAAGACGACATCGAAGCGTTGAGCAGGCTGGGCGAGAAACACCTGTGCATCGCGAATGATGACATGACCCTGATTTGCTTGGAGCGTCTCAAGGTTACGGGTAATGTGAGCGGCCACCTGGGTGTCCCGCTCGATAAAGGCGACCTGTGCGGCCCCGCGTGAGAGTGCTTCAACCCCCAGCGCGCCGGTGCCGGCAAACAGGTCGAGCACTTTTTTGCCGTAAAGCGTCTGGCCGAGCCAGTTAAACAGTGTTTCACGCACGCGGTCGGGCGTGGGGCGCAAGCCAGGGCTGTCGAGTACCGGGAGCTGGCGACGGCGAAAGTCGCCGCCAATAATGCGCAGCTTGCCCATGGGTTTGGCAGGCGATCGTCGAGCAGCGGATGAGCGAGAGGAACGTTGTCGTGTCATATCGCGGATTGTAGCGGGCTACTTATCCAAAGTCTTGGTTGGCGGTGGTAGGATAATCACATTCTTTATCTTTATTAGTCGGATGACATCCATGTTTGGTTTTTTTAAGCGTAAACAAAAGCAGGATTCCCAGCAGGACGACGAGTCGCAGGCCGAGGCTTCTAAGGAGCAGGAGACCGATGAAGGCTCCTTGCAAGCGCCGGACTCGCAAAGCGCCGAGCGCGAGGATGCCGGCGTTGACGAGCATTCGGCTGCACCTGATCCTGTGCCAGAGCCAGAGCCAGAGCCAGAGCCAGAGCCAGAGCCAGAGCCAGAGCCAGAGCCAGAGCCAGAGCCAGAGCCAGAGCCAGAGCCAGAGCCAGAGCCAGAGCCAGAGCCAGAGCCAGAGCTCGTCAAAAAACCGGCGCTGCAAGATAAACCGGTTGCCGATAAAGGCGAGAAAAAAGGGTGGCTTGCGCGTATCACGTCAGGCCTGGGCAAAACCCGCGCTAATTTGACTGACGGCATCGCCGATCTTTTCCTGGGTAAAAAGCAGATCGATGACGAGCTGCTTGAAGACCTCGAAACCCAACTGCTAATGGCTGACGTGGGAATTGAGGCGACCAGCGAAATTATCGAGCGACTGGAAGCCCGTGTATCGCGCAAAGAGCTGAATGACCCCGAAGCGCTCTACCGTGGATTGCAGGAAGAGCTGGCGGCGATGCTTGAACCCGTCACTGTTCCGCTGAGCTTTGATAAGGCCAGCGACGGCCCCTTCGTGATTCTGGTGGTGGGCGTCAACGGTGTCGGCAAAACCACCACGATCGGCAAGCTCACCCAGCGTTTTCAGCGTGAAGGCAAAAGCGTCATGCTGGCGGCAGGGGATACCTTCCGTGCCGCCGCTGTGGAGCAGTTGAAGGTTTGGGGTGAGCGCAACAGCGTGCCGGTGATTGCCCAGCACACCGGTGCTGACAGTGCCTCAGTGATTTATGACGCGGTCGCCGCCGCCAAATCCCGCGGGGTGGATGTGTTAATCGCCGATACCGCCGGGCGTTTGCATAATAAGGGCCACCTGATGGAAGAGCTGAAAAAAGTCCATCGCGTAATGAAAAAGATCGATGACACCGCGCCCCACGAAGTCATGCTGGTGCTCGATGCCGGGACTGGGCAAAACGCTATTTCCCAGGCCACCACGTTTAACGAGGCAGTCCCGGTGAGCGGTATCACGCTCACCAAGCTAGATGGCACCGCCAAAGGTGGGATTATTTTTGCGTTAGCGAAGCAGCTTAATACGCCGATTCGCTACATAGGTGTTGGCGAAGGGCTGGATGACCTGCGGCCCTTCGAGTCGAAAGACTTCGTCAACGCGCTGTTCGACCGTCAGGGAGACGATGCCAACCCATGATCGCCTTTGAGCATGTGGGTAAGCGCTACGGAGGGCGTTTTGAGGCGCTGTCGCATCTGAACTTTCGTGTGGCGAGAGGTGAGATGGTGTTTCTCACTGGGCACTCAGGCGCGGGGAAAAGCTCGCTGTTGCGTTTGGTTATGCGCCTGGAGAAGCCGAGCCGTGGACGCGTGGTGGTAGCGGGTCACGATATTGCCCAGTTGCATGCCAGCCAAGTGCCGTTTTACCGGCGCCAAATTGGCGTGGTGTTTCAGGACCATCAACTGCTGTTCGATCGCAGCGTGTTTCAAAACGTGTCGCTGCCGTTGGACATCCAGGGTATCGAGCCTCGGGAGTCCGCCCGGCGTGTCCGCGCCGCCCTCGATAAAGTAGGCTTGCTGCACCGTGAAAAAGCGTTGCCCATTGAGCTTTCCGGCGGTGAACAGCAGCGCGTGGGTATCGCCCGTGCGGTGGTCAATAAGCCCGCTTTACTGCTTGCCGACGAGCCCACCGGTAATCTGGATCCGCAGCTGTCCGCCGACATTATGTCGCTGTTTGAAGATTTTAACCGGATTGGCACTACCGTGATGGTTGCCAGCCACGATTTGGCGTTGATCGCGCGACTGCAACATCGGATTTTACGCTTGCGCGATGGCCGCCTAGTGGCGGACGAGGGGGCCGAATGAAACGACCCACTATTAGGCCGAAAGGCGCTGCCCCTCGGGCAACGCGCGCCCGTGCAGCCCCGCGAGAGGCTGCACGCCCCGTGCAGCGAGGAGCGCGAGCCCAACAGCCGCGCACGTCTAGCCGCTTGCGGGCATGGGGACGGCACCACCGGGCGATGGGGGTCGACAGCCTGCAGCGCCTGATCCGCTACCCAGTAGGTAATTTGCTTACGATGCTGGCGATTGCCATTGCCTTGGTGCTGCCAGCGGCGCTTTGGCTGACATTGGACAGTGCCCGGCTACTGGATGCAGAGCTGGACGAGAGCGCCACGCTCACCGTGTATCTTGAAGTCGACGTTGAATCCGGCGAGGCCGAACGCATCGAGCAGGCGGTCAGTGCGGATGAAGACGTACAAAGCACCCGGTTTGTTAGCGCTGAACAGGGCATGGCCGACTTTCAGCAGTCGCTGGGTGTAGAGGATGCGCTCTCAGGGCTTGAAGATAACCCGCTGCCGGGAAGTGTCGTGGTACGCCCGAGTAGCGTTGATCCTGACATCATGCAGACGCTCGCCGAGCGCCTGGAAGACATGCCCGGTGTCGATGAAGTGCGGGTCGATTTGGCGTGGGTTGAGCGCCTCCGCCACTTGGCGGCGTTGGGAACACGGGTGGCGCTGGCTCTGGGCGTCTTGTTTGGTCTCGGCGTGTTACTGGTGGTGGGGAATACCATCCGACTATCAGTGGAGAGTCGCCGGCGTGAAATCGAAGTGGTGATGTTGATCGGCGCGACCCATGCGTTTGTCAGGCGTCCCTTTCTATACAGTGGCGCCTGGTATGGCTTTGGCGGCGGTGTCTTGGCCCTAGGCCTGCTATCGCTGGGTAACCACTGGCTGTCGCTACCTGTGGCCGCTTTGGCGGCAAGCTATGGGGCGAGTTTTTCGCTGCCGCAATTGGACGTGACAGGCTCCACAATTTTGCTATCTTGCAGTACACTACTCGGCTGGTTGGGCGCATGGCTTGCCGTATCTCGGCATCTTGCCAGTATTCGCCCACGCTGAAGGCCCACGTTGCTCATCAGGCGACGGCGAGGGAACCTTGACCATATGGCAAGGTCACAGTGATACATTAATCCACGTAAGGGTTACAACGGAGACCACCTGCACATGAGCACTAGTCTTCTACCGGTGGGGCAGCTTTCCCCAGGCAATGACCTGGGTGGCTACATCAAAGCGGTCAACGGCATTGCGGTTCTTAGTGCCGACGAAGAGCGTGAGCTTGCGTTCCGCCTGTACGATGAAGGCGATCTAGAGGCGGCGCGACGTTTGGTGCTATCGCATCTGCGTTTTGTCGTGCACATCGCGCGTAGTTATTCAGGGTATGGCCTGCCCCAAGCCGATTTAATTCAGGAAGGTAATGTTGGCTTGATGAAAGCCGTCAAGCGTTTCGACCCAAATCAAGGCGTTCGCCTGGTTTCATTTGCGGTGCACTGGATCAAAGCAGAGATCCATGAATTTGTGTTGCGCAATTGGCGTATTGTCAAAATTGCCACCACCAAGGCCCAGCGCAAGTTGTTCTTCAACTTGCGCAGTGCGAAAAAGCGGCTTGCCTGGCTCAATAATGATGAAGTTGATGCCATTGCCAAAGACCTTAACGTAAAACCCGGCATTGTGCGTGATATGGAGGGGCGTCTTTCCTCCTACGATGCTGGCTTTGACGCGTCGCCTAGCGATGACGAAGACAGTGCCTATCAAGCGCCGGTGCACTTTTTAGACGACGCGGCCTCCAACCCGGCAACGCAGTTGGAAGACAGCGATTTTGAGGAAGATTCAACGCGCCGCCTGCAGTTGGCACTTGAAGGATTAGACGAACGTTCTCGGGATATTTTGCAGCGCCGTTGGTTGGCGGAAAACAAAGCCACGCTGCACGATCTGGCAGATGTTTATGGCGTTAGCGCCGAACGTATTCGTCAGCTCGAGAAAAATGCGATGAAGAAATTGCGCCAGAAAATGGGCGATACCATCGCGGCCTGAACGAGTAAGTTGTAGCCAATAAAAACGGCGCGCCCATAGCAGGCGCGCCGTTTTTGTGTCTACCAGGCGCACTTATTCTTGCCTGATTAAGAGGTTAAGCTGGCTGCACTGCTTCGCGCAGTAATTGGCTCGATAGTAGTGTCCACTGGTCGTCCCAGTAGTCGGTGGGCAAGCGTTTGAAATCGCTGCGCACATACTGAGAAATACGCCCCTCTGCCTGGGCCGCCAGCAAGTTGGCAGCGGCGGAGGCTGGAATGGTGGGGCGCAGGCCCTCGCGTAGTTCGGCCTCGCGGAGAATCTGCTTGAACTGTGTTTCCAGTCGCTCAAACAACTGGTGGATCCGCTGACGCAGCCGGGCGGTCTCGCCGGTCAATACGTCGCCGCCCATGACGCGGGCAAGCCCCGGGTTCTTTTCGGCAAAGCCGAGCACCAGCGACAGAATCGTACGGCAGCGATTGGTGGCGTCGGGCACCTCTTCCATGATGCGGTTAATACGCGCAAAAATGCTTTCCTCGATAAAATCGATCAGCCCTTCAAACATACGTGCCTTGCTAGGGAAGTGGCGGTAGAGAGCCGCTTCTGAGACACCCACCTGGCGTGCGAGAGCCGCCGTGGTAATCCGTTTGCCACTGTCTTCTTCAAGCATTAGGGCGAGGGCCTGAAGGATTTGCTCGCGGCGGCGAGGCTTGCGTTCATCGCTCATGATGTTGCTCTCCGTCGCGGTTAGTGGGTGTCGGTGATCAGCGTGCCGACCCCGGCGTTGGTGAAAATCTCCAACAGCACGGCATGGGGCACACGGCCATCGATAATGTGGGCACTGTTAACGCCGCCTTTTACGGCCTCGAGCGCGCAGCGAATTTTGGGCAGCATACCGCCATGAATAGTGCCATCGGCAATCAGGGCGTCAACTTGAGCCGTGGTCAAGCCGGTGAGCACTTCGCTTTCGGCATTCATCAGGCCTGCCACGTTGGTCAACAGCATGAGCTTTTCGGCGTTGAGGGCTTCGGCAATCTTGCCAGCCACAAGGTCCGCGTTGATGTTGTAGCTTTTACCTTCGCTGTCCACGCCAATCGGCGCAATCACGGGAATAAAGTCCCGCGCCGCTAGCATTTCAATCAGGTCGGTGGAGATCGACTCGACCTCGCCCACATGGCCAATATCGATGATTTCCGGGGCGGTCATTTCAGGGCTTTGATGTTCCACCTTGAGCTGGCGTGCACGAATTTGCGCGCCGTCTTTACCGGTCAGGCCAATCGCTTTGCCGCCACTCTGGTTGATCAGGTTGACGATGCTCTTGTTGACCAGCCCGCCGAGCACCATCTCGACCACGTCCATGGTTTGCGAATCGGTCACCCGCATGCCGTTGACGAAGCGCGATTCAATATTGAGCTTGGCCAGCAAGTCGCCAATCTGGGGGCCGCCGCCATGAACGACCACAGGGTTGATGCCCACTTCTTTCATTAACACGATATTGCGGGCAAATGAGTCGATCAGAGTGGTTTCCGTCATCGCATTGCCGCCGTATTTGACTACAACGGTTTTGCCGGAAAATTGCTGAATATAGGGGAGGGCTTCGGAAAGCACCTCCACAACGACCTGGGGGTCGCGACTGGCTGAACTCATGACGTTGTCCCTTGATAATGATGTGGCAAACTTATTGGCATTCAGCGCACTGAGAAACCCATGCTGGGCCGTGCCTTCTTATGGGCTCGGTCCCACCGCACGATGGCGTCCCAGGTCAAGCCTGGGGTAGCGTCAAAGCGGGGTCGACATTTTTCAGTGCATTGGCAAACTGCGCTTTAATGCGCGTTAAGGCCGCTTCATTCTTTCCTTCAAAACGCAGTACTAACACGGGCGTGGTGTTTGAAGCACGGCAAAGCCCCCACCCGTCCGGGTAGTCGACCCGAATGCCGTCCAGCGTTGTCTTGATACCATCGCCGAAGTCGCCTTCCCGAGCAAGTTTATCTACCAGGTTGAATTTGTTGCTGTCGGTGACGGTGATATTGATTTCCGGCGTGCCGATGTCTTGCGGGAAGCTATCAAAGTACGCATCGGCGTCGCCTGCGTAGTTGGCCAAAATCTCCACCAGCCGAGCTGCCGCGTAGAGACCGTCGTCGAAGCCGTACCAGCGTTCTTTGAAGAAAATATGACCACTCATTTCGCCGGCCAGCAGGGCGCCGGTTTCCTTCATGCGTGCCTTGATAAGCGAGTGGCCCGTGCGCCACATTTCCGGCTCGCCGCCCGCCTCGCTGATCACCTGATTCAGGTTGCCGGTACACTTAACGTCAAAAATCACCTTGGCACCGGGGTTGCGTCCCAGCATGTCGGTGGCGAAGGCCATTAATAGGTGATCCGGGTAGATCAGCCGCCCGCGAGGGGTAATCACGCCAAGCCGGTCGCCGTCGCCGTCAAAGGCGAGACCGATGTCCGCCTTCGTGTCTTGAACCGTACGAATTAAGTCTTTCAGGTTTTCGGGCTTGCCGGGGTCAGGGTGGTGATTGGGAAAGGTGCCATCAATCTCGTCAAACAGCGGTATCGTATTCACGCCCAAGCGCTCGATTAACTGCGGGCCTAGCTCGCCCGCCACGCCGTTGCCGCAGTCGACAACCGCCTTCAGCGGGCGGCTGACACTGACGTCGCCCAGGATGCGCGTTAGGTAGGCATCGCGTACGTCTTCTTGATGAATGCTGCCTTCCCCTTGGGTAAGGTCGCCTGACTGTAATCGCTCGTAGAGGGCGGTGATGGCGTCGCCGGAGAGCGTGTCGCCACCGAGCACGATTTTAAAGCCGTTATAATCGGGTGGATTGTGGCTGCCGGTGACCATGACCCCGGAGCGGGTGCCGTCGAGAATGTGGGTGGCGAAATACAGCACCGGGGTGGGTACCATGCCAATATCGATCACGTCGCACCCCGTCGCGTTCAAACCACGCATTAATGCGCCCTGTAAGCGTGGGCCGGATAACCGGCCGTCGCGAGCCACCACAACGGTGGATTCACCCCGTGCAGCCGCCGCAGAGCCGATGGCACGGCCTATCCATTCCACCGTGTCTTCGGTGAGGGTGTCATCGACAATGCCGCGGATGTCGTAAGCCCGGAAAATCGAAGCGGGAATTGTGGGTGTCGTCATGGGGGTATCCTTACGAAAGTAGCCAGTACCGATTAGTGACGGCCAGTACTGCCGAAGCCGCCGCTGCCGCGCGTGGAATCGCTAAATTGATCGACCAGATCAAGCTCAGCCTGTACCACCGGAACAAGCACGTACTGTGCCAACCGCTCGAACGGGGCGAGCGTAAAGGCGCTTTGTCCGCGATTCCATACGGAAATCATTAACTCTCCCTGGTAGTCGGCATCAATCAAGCCCACCAAGTTGCCCAGTACGATGCCATGCTTATGCCCCAAACCGGAGCGAGGCAAAATCATACCGGCAAGGCCAGGATCTTCAATATAGATGGCTAGGCCCGTACGTACGAGGTGAGTATCTCCTGGGTTCAGGATAAGCGGCTCGTCGAGCAGCGCGCGCAGGTCCATGCCCGCTGAGCCATCGGTCGCATAATGGGGCAAATAGTCGCGCAGTCGTTCATCCAACACTTTGCATTGCAAGCGGGGGCGGGAAGTCATGAGGTGGCTCCAGTAAACGTGGGCAATAACATAAGGGCTTGTTGGATGACGCGATTTGCCAACTGTGTTTTGGGCTGTGGGGCTTCTGGCAGGCGTTCGATACCTTTAGGCGTACGCCATAGCAGAAGCGCCGCGTTATCGTCGCTGCCAAAGCCGAGGCCTTGTTGGCTAACGTCGTTGGCAACGATCATATCAAGGCCTTTACGCGTGAGTTTATCCGTAGCGTAACGTTCAACGTCCTGGGTTTCGGCGGCAAAGCCGATCACAAAAGGACGTGTCTCGGGCGGAAGCGCGGCCACATCGGCAATAATGTCGGGGTTTTTGACCAAGGTAAGCGTTAGCGTATCGCTCTCATGGGTCTTTTTCAGCTTATGTTCAGCGGTACTTGCCGCGCGATAGTCAGCAACGGCGGCACAGCCGATAAACAGTGCCGCCTTAGTGGCTAAGCGCAGTGACTCCTGGTGCATCTGCTCGGCGGTTTCAACGTCGATGCGCGTTACGCCAGCGGGCGTTGCAAGCGCGACCGGTCCGCTGATCAGTGTGACGTTGGCACCCTGTGCAGAGGCGGCGGCGGCGAGCGCGTAGCCCATTTTCCCCGAACTGTGATTGGACAGATAGCGCACCGGGTCGAGTGCTTCCCGGGTCGGGCCCGCGGTGATCACCACATGCGGCGCCGAGGCGCTCGGTGTCACGCGGGGCGAGGGCAAAAAGTGACGCAATAGCGCGTCAACGATCACTTCGGGTTCGCTCATGCGTCCTGGGCCAACGTCGCCGCAGGCCTGATCGCCCGCCGCGGGTCCAATCAGTTGCCAGCCATCCTCGGCTATTTGCTTTATGTTGCGCTGGGTGGCTGGGTGACGCCACATAGCCTGGTTCATGGCGGGGGCAATTAGCTTGGGGGCTTCCGAGGCCAGGCAAAGCGTGGTCAGCAGATCATCAGCCATGCCGTGGACCAGGCGTGCAATGAGATCGGCGGTGGCGGGAGCGACCAGGACAACATCGGCCCAGCGGGCAAGCTCAATATGCCCCATGCCCGCTTCGGCGTCAGGGTCGAGCAGCGAGGTGCGCACGGGCTCGCCGGATAGTGCCTGTAAGGTTAACGGGGTGATAAACGCCTGAGCCCCATCGGTCATTACTACGCGCACTTCGCAGCCTGCTTGCTTTAGCAGGCGCACGATCTGGGCGCTTTTATACGCCGCGATGCCCGCGCTGATACCCAGCAGCACGCGCTTTGCGTTAGCGGTCGTTGTCGCAGTCACAGACGTCATGGCATAACACCCACGTTGAGCATTCTTTAGGTCGCTTACCATACCATTCGTCTGCACAATTTGGCATGCTGCATCCACGCATAGGGAAAGGCAAAGCAACGCGCAGGGAGGCGGCGATGGGCATTAACCACTGGCCGGAAGGCGAGCGGCCACGAGAAAAACTATTAAACTTGGGGGCTCAGGCGCTATCTGACGCTGAGCTACTGGCGATTTTTTTGCGTGTCGGAGTTCAAGGTCGCTCCGCGGTCGATCTGGCGCGGGATCTGCTGGCAAGCTTTGGGGGGCTGCGTCAGCTGCTGGAAGCCGACCAGACGCGTTTTTGTGAAGCGCGTGGGCTGGGGAGCGCCAAGTTCGCCCAGCTACAGGCCACGCTTGAACTCTCCAGACGCCATCTGGCCACGCAGTTGGCACGCGGGGAAGCGCTGACGTCACCCACGCTGGTGCGCCACTACTTGAGTTCTCAACTACGCCATCTGGGCCATGAGGAATTCGCAGTACTTTTTTTGGATACCCAGCACCGAATTATTCGCTATGAATCCCTGTTTCGCGGTACCCTAGACAGCGCATCCGTTTATCCCCGCGAAGTTGCCAAGCGTGCCTTAGCGCACAACGCTGGCGCTGTTATCCTGGCCCACAACCATCCTTCGGGTGTTGCTGAGCCGAGTGATGCTGATCGACGAATCACTGATCGTTTGAAAGAAGCGCTCGCCCTCTTTGATGTGCGGGTGCTGGATCATTTCGTGGTGGGGGACGGAGACGTGGTGTCATTTGCCGAGCGGGGCTGGCTGTAAGCACGCTACCCGGCCAATCAGCGACGATGTTAAGTAACATGAATCAAAAGGCGGTTTTTCGGCCTTTTGTCACGGTTTTTCTTGCTGAATGGCTAGTGCTCTGGTATAAAGTGCCACCTTTGAACTTGGGTTGAATAACGGATTTGGGTATAGCTAGGCGGTTAACCGCGTTGACGCCCTCCCTGCTCCGGTTTGCCCGACAGTTTTGAACACTCAGGTAATTAAATCCTGGCCAAGCAGTTGGAGGCTCTCATGTCCAAAGTATGTCAGGTTACCGGCAAGCGTCCGGTAACTGGTAATAACGTTTCTCACTCCCAGCGTAAGACACGTCGTCGTTTCTTGCCGAACCTGCACACCCATCGTTTTTGGGTTGAAGCTGAAGGCCGCTTCGTCAAGCTGCGCGTTTCCTCTAAAGGTATGCGTATCATTGACAAGAAAGGCATTGAGACGGTTCTGGCCGATATCCGTAAGCGCGGCGACGCCATCTAAATAGTCATTTGGCTAAGAATTTTGGGAGAGTTAAACCATGCGCGATAAGATCAAGCTGGTGTCCAGTGCCGGTACAGGCCACTTTTACACCACTGATAAAAACAAGCGGAATACCCCGGATAAGTTCGAATTCAAGAAATACGACCCGGTGGTCCGTAAGCACGTTATGTACAAGGAAGCCAAAATCAAGTAATCGCTTTTGCGATAACTGGCTTTCACCGCAGGCGAGCGCCTGTTAAAAACCCGGCCCTAAGCCGGGTTTTTGCATGAATGGGTGTTGTGCGCCTGCGAGCGACATAGCAGAGGTGAAAGTCCGTCACCACACTGTCATCAAAGGCTCTCATCATGCCCGAGTTGCCCGAAGTTGAAACCACCCGGCAGGGTATCGCGCCTTACTTGGAAGGCCAGGAAATTACCGAAGTTCGGGTTCGCCAACCTAGCCTGCGCGTGCCGGTGCCGGAGGACTTCGCAGAGCGGCTTGTAGGCTCGCGCGTGGGTGGATTGACGCGTCGCGCCAAGTACCTACAAATGCCGGTCGTTACCGACGAGGGTGAGGCTACACTGCTGTGGCATTTGGGCATGTCCGGCAGCCTGCGCATTGCCCAGGTAGGCGATTTGCCTAAAAAGCATGACCATGTGGATGTGGTCACCCAAAGTGGCTATGTGCTGCGCTACCACGACCCGCGTCGGTTTGGCTTTGTCGATTGGCAGCAGGGTGATGGCAGTGCCGATAAGCGCTTGGCACATTTGGGACCCGAACCGCTGGATGACACCTTTAACGGTCGCTGGCTGTATCGCATGTCACGCAATAAGCGTGTTGCGGTGAAGCCTTTTTTGATGGACAACCGCGTGGTCGTCGGCGCTGGTAACATTTACGCCGCGGAAGCGTTGTTCATGGCGGGCATTGATCCCCGGCGTGCGGCGGGGCGCATCTCACTGGCCCGCTACGAACAGCTAGCCCTCGCTGTGAAGGAGGTGCTGGCCGCTGCTATCATTCAGGGCGGCACCACGCTGCGCGATTTTGTCAGCGGCCAGGGCGAGCCTGGCTATTTTGCCCAGCGTTTGAATGTTTATGGCCGACACGGCCAACCTTGTATGCGCTGCGGGGCGGAGCTTCGCCGCATCACACTCGGCCAGCGGAGTAGCGTCTTTTGCCCCGGCTGCCAACGCTAATTACGGCGTCGCACCGACTTACTGTTTTGCCCGAGCTTTTAAAGCCTACGCTGTTTTGGAGACTGTTGTGACCCAACGCCTGCGCCTGAATAAAAACGCTGACCGCCGCCTGAAAGCGGGCCATCTGTGGATTTATTCCAACGAAGTCGATATTAAAGAAACCCCGCTGAAGAACTTTACCGCGGGTGAGGCCGCGCTGGTCGAGGCGTCTAACGGTAAGGTCATCGGGGTCGCTTACGTGAACCCGCATTCGCTCATTGCAGCGCGGGTGATGTCACGTGACCCCGAAATGCGTCTGGATCGCTCGCTGTTTGTGCACCGCTTCAACCAGGCGCTTGCCTTGCGTCAACGATTGTTTGAGCAGCCGTTTTATCGCCTGATTCATGGTGAAGGCGACCTGTTGCCGGGTCTGGTGGTCGACCGCTTCGGCGATGTCGTGGTGGTGCAGTTGAACACCGCAGGTATGCAGTCGTTAGCTGAAGAGATTGTCGATGCCTTGGAAAAAGTCATCAAGCCCAGCGCGATTGTGTTCCGCAACGACACCGGGGGCCGTCGCCAGGAAGGCCTGGATGCCCTGGTGGAAGTGGTCAAAGGCGCGCTGCCTGACGAAGTGCTGTTGGAAGAGAATGGCGTGCGCTTTGTGGTACCGGTACTTGATGGCCAGAAGACCGGCTGGTTCTTCGATCACCGGGTTAATCGTGCCTGGCTGAATGGGCAGGTCGCCGGTAAGCGAGTATTGGACGTATTCAGCTACGTGGGTGGCTGGGGCGTCCAGGCGGCCGTTAGCGGTGCCTCTGAAGTACTGTGTGTCGACTCATCGGGTCCGGCGCTTGAGCAGGTGGCCCGCAATGCTGAACTGAACGGTGTCCAGGAACAGGTCGCTATTGGTGAAGGCGATGCGTTTGAGGCCTTGGCGGCGCTTAAAGCCGACGGCGAACAGTTCGACGTGGTAATTCTGGATCCGCCTGCGTTTATCAAAAAGCGCAAGGATATCCCCAACGGCGAACGTGCCTACAATCGTCTGAACCGTGAAGCCATGCGCCTGCTGGGTCGTGATGGTTTGCTAATGTCGGCCTCATGCTCGATGCACCTGGCCCCCGAGCGCCTAGTGGATGTGGTGCGCGGCGCGGTGCGTCACCAGGACCGCCATGGTCAAGTGATCTTCCAGGGCCATCAAGGGCCGGACCACCCGGTACACCCGGCGATCCCGGAAACGTCGTACCTGAAGGCGTTAGGCGTGCGCGTGTTCCGTGACTAGGTAGTACTTTCAGCAACCGGTAGAGGGGCCATAACAATGGAATGGGCGCTACCCGAGCCTTTTGTGATGGATATAGACGTGACGGATGAGGCCATCGACGCCTACCGGCACGTCAACAACAGCGAATATTTGCGCTGGGTTGAGCAAATCAGCTGGGCGCACTCGGAAGCGCTAGGGCTTTCGATTGAGCGCTACCGCGAGCTGGACCGGGCCATGGTGGTGCACCGTCACGAGCTGGACTATTTGGCCCCGGCCTACGCCGGGGATGAACTCGCGCTGGCCACCTGGATTGTGGCCTGCGACGGACGCTTCAGCTTAACCCGCCGCTTCCAGCTGCAACGCAAACACGACGCCAAAACCTTGCTCAAGGCGCGTACCCGCTTTGCCTGCATCGCGCTTTCCAGTGGGCGGCCTATGCGTCTGCCGGCTGAGTATCAGCGTGTTTACGGTGATGCGGTGGTTGATGAATAACGATGATTTTTTTGCCTAAAGCCGGTATTCGCTAGATTTTTCTCCTAAAAAACGCCTTAACCGGCGTTTTTTTTGTTTTGTGTTTCGAGGGGTGGAGGCGTGCAAAAGCTGTGCTGTAATAGCCTTAACGCTGACCCTTTGCTAGCGAAACAATCAGGAGCTATCTATGCGCATCGCTGTCCCTAAAGAGATCAAAAACCATGAATACCGGGTGGCCTTGACGCCCACCGGTGCGCGAGAATTAACCGGGCGTGGGCACCAGGTGACGGTTCAAGCGGGCGCGGGGGAAGGTGCCGGGTTTCATGACCGCGACTACGAAGCTGCCGGAGCGCACGTCGATGCGGACGTCGCGCTGTTGTGGCAAAACGCTGAGCTGATTCTAAAGGTCAAAGAGCCGCAGGCCGAGGAAGTCGCGCGGCTGACACCCCAGCATACGTTGTTTACCTACCTGCATTTGGCCGCCGAAGAAACGCTGACTCAGGGCCTAATGAAAAGCGGTGCGACCTGCATCGCCTACGAGACTATTACCGATGCGAAAGGTGGCCTGCCGCTGCTTGCGCCGATGAGTACCGTAGCGGGGCGCATGGCCGTGCAGGCGGGCGCACATAGTCTTGAGAAGGCTCAGGGCGGTGCTGGCGTGCTGTTGCCGGGTGTGCCCGGTGTGGCACCGGGGAAAGTCACCGTGATCGGTGGCGGTGTAGTCGGCGAAAATGCCGCACGTATGGCGCTGGGGCTCGGGGCAGAAGTCACCATTCTGGACAAATCCATCGCCCGGTTGGAGGTGCTGGATGACCGCTATCAAGGCCGCATCAAGACTGTTTACTCAACCGCCGATGCGTTAGACGAAGCGGCCAAAACGGCCGATATGATTATCGGCGCGGTGCTCATCCCAGGGGCAGCCGCGCCAAAACTGATTACCCGCGCCATGCTAGCGGATATGCAGCCCGGTAGCGTTCTAGTGGACGTGGCGATCGACCAGGGCGGCTGTTTCGAGACCAGCAGGCCCACCACTCACGCCGAGCCGACCTATATTGTCGACGGTATCGTTCATTACTGCGTGGCCAACATGCCGGGGGCCGTTGCGCGTACCTCTACCCTGGGGCTGACCAACGCTACGCTGCCATTCGTTCTCGACCTGGCCGATAAGGGATGGCAGCAAGCGCTGCGCGACAACCCGCATTTCTTGCCGGGGCTCAATGTCCACGATGGCCAGGTAACCTACGCGGCGGTGGCCGAAGCGTTTAGTCTCAACAGCGTTAACCCTGCCGAGGTGGTGAATCGGTAGAGTGCCGTTGTAATGACATTATTAATTAGTAGTGGGGCGGTATGTCGTCTTCTGGACGACTGCCGCCGGTGTCGTCACCGGCCTGGAGCGCTTGATGCTGTTCGCGCAGCCGCTCGCGCATCAGCGCACTCAGTTGCTCCAGCGTCGCTAGCCGACGTTCCTGCTGGGCGACCGCTTGATCCAGGGTATCGAGCCAATGTTCTTGATAAGCCAGGCGGCTCTCTAAAGATTCAAGCTGTTGAGTGAGCTCGGCGGGCGATAAAGAAGATGTCATGGTAACATTGCAACCTTGTGTAGTAGCTCGGTGCATCGGGTCGTCAAGACCGGCTGAACTGGGTATTGTCCTTCTTCTGTTACCCATACAACAAGAGAGCTTTTTTTATCCATGAACCCAAAAGTTGTGTTTCGCTGTATTTTGATCAGTGTCTTACTTGCCGCCCCCACGCCATTGTTGCTGGCAGGGATTGTTCATTTAACCGACGCACCGCTGGCTGAGCAGTGGCTTGCCGAGCTGGCCGTGACCGGGGCTGGCGGCATCTACATCGCCGTGGCCATCGGTAGTTTCATTGTGCTGTGTATCGGTACGTTAGCCACGGCCGCGCTGGCGCCACCCGTGGTGGTGTCGCCCGATGTGGCGGTTCGCGCCAAGCCGGCACCGCGTCAGTCTCACGCCCCCAACGCGCCGGACGATGAAGATATCATTGACCCCAATGACGGTCGCGAAGAGGGTGAAGTGAAGTGGTTTAATACCAACAAAGGCTACGGCTTCATTACCCGGGATAACGGTGACGATGTGTTTGTCCATTTCCGGGCAATTCGTGGTCGCGGCCCGCGCATGCTGGCAGAAGGCCAGATCGTGCGTTATCACGTGATTAAAAACGAGCGTGGTTTACAGGCCGACGACGTGAGCATTATCGAGTAACGATCAGTTCCGCTTGTGACTGCTTCGCACAACATTTGACCCCGCTTCGGCGGGGTCAAATGCGTTCAGGGCCTAGCGGCCCGAGTCGGGCCATTCGATGGGGCCTTCGCGGCCGTCGGGCAGTACCTGCCAGAAACGGTCGGGATCATCACCTGGATGCCAGCCGCCAAGCGAACAGCGAATTTCGGTCTGCAGGGCTTCCGCCGCGTACTGGGCGGCTTCCTGGTCGGTATGCCAGGGGCAGTGGCCGCTGTCGAGCCATAGGCTGGCAAACCCATCGGCGGCGTTTTCGACCAGCAATACCGGCACGCGGTGCCCCTGGTGGCTGCCTTGGGTGCGCCATTTACCTTTGCCCGCCGATGTCAGCGGCGGGGCATTCAGCGCCTTCGCCAGCCAGTCGTTGAGCGCGGGGTGGGCAACGCTTGCCAGGTAGATCTCGATATCCGGATAGCGCTCCATCATACGCTGACCTCGTCGGAAGTGAGCAATGCCTGCAGCGTGGCTTCGTAGATCCGGCTCAACGCATCCAGGTCGCTCGCGCGGACGCGTTCGTCGACCTTGTGGATGGTGTCGTTGAGCGGACCCAGTTCGACCACCTGGGCGCCCAGGGTGGCAATGAAGCGACCATCCGAGGTGCCGCCGCTGGTGGAGAGCGCCGGTCGCTCGCCGGTGACGGCTTCGACGCCGCGAATCGCAGCGTCGACCAGCTCGCCCTCGGCGGTCAGGAATGGCTCGCCGTTGAGCGTCCAGTCGATGTGATACTCGAGGCCGTGGTGATCCAGCAGCGCTTCGGTGCGCTCCCTCAGGGTTTCGTGGGTGACTTCCGTGGAGTAGCGGAAGTTGAACACCACTTCCACCTCGCCGGGGATGACGTTGGTCGCCCCGGTGCCCGCCCGCACGTTGGACACCTGAAAGCTGGTCGCCGGGAAGAACTCGTTGCCTGCGTCCCAGTGCTCGTTGACCAGGGCGTCGAGCGCGGGCATCACCTGATGGATAGGGTTGCGCGCCAGGTGCGGGTACGCCACGTGGCCCTGCACGCCTTTCACGTGAAGGACGCCGCCCAGCGAGCCGCGCCGGCCATTTTTGATCGCATCGCCAAGCCGTGCCGTGGAGGAAGGCTCGCCGACGATGCAGTAGTCGAGGCGTTCGTTGCGCTCGCGCAGGTGTTCGACCACCGCGCGGGTGCCGTCGACGGCGGGGCCCTCTTCGTCGGAGGTGATCAAAAACGCAATGCGTCCGTCGTGGTCGGGGTGGCTGGCGACGAAGCGCTCAACGGCGGTGAGCATGGCGGCCAGGCTGCCTTTCATATCCGAGGCGCCGCGACCGCACAGCATGCCGTCGTCGTTGATGCAGGGCGTAAAGGGCGGAAACTCCCAGTTGGTGTGAGGCCCGCTGGGGACCACGTCGGTATGCCCGGCAAAGGCCAGCACCGGACCGTGATGGCCGCGCACCGCCCAGAAGTTTTTCACATCGCCAAACGGCAGTGACTCGATGTGGAAATCGAGCGCCCTTAAGCGCTCGATCATCAGGTCTTGGCAGCCTTCGTCGTCGGGCGTGACCGATGCGCGGCGCAGCAGGTCAAAGGCCAGCTGCAGCGTCGGCGACAGCCCCTCCGGCTCAGTTATGGGCATGCAGCGCCTCGTTGAGCGCGATGGCGCTTTTATTGGTCAGGCATTCGATGCGGCCGTTCTGCGAGTTGCGGCGCAGCAGCAGGTCGTCCTGGCCGGCCAGCTCGCGCGCAGCTACGGTGTTGACTTCCTGGCCCTGGTCGTCCAATAGCGTGACTTTCGAGCCTGCCGTGATATATAGCCCGGCTTCCACCGTACAGCGGTCGCCCAGTGGGATGCCGATTCCGGCGTTGGCGCCGATCAGGCAGCCTTCGCCGACCTTGATCACCATGTTGCCGCCGCCGGACAGCGTGCCCATGGTCGAGCAGCCGCCACCCAGGTCGGAGCCCTTGCCCACCATGACGCCGGCGGAGATGCGCCCTTCGATCATGCCGGGGCCTTCGGTGCCGGCATTGAAGTTGACGAACCCTTCGTGCATCACCGTGGTGCCTTCGCCCAGGTAGGCACCCAGGCGCACGCGGGCGGTGTCGCCGATGCGGATGCCGTGAGGCACCACGTAGTCGGTCATCTTGGGGAATTTATCCACGCAGTCCACCGACAGGGCACGGCCTTCCAGGCGGGCTTTGAGGCGGCGTGCGGGCAGTTCTTCGATGTCGATCGCGCCTTCGTTGGTCCAGGCGATGTTGCGCAGCAGGCCGAACATGCCGGTCAGATCCAGCCCATGGGGTTTCACCAAACGGTGGGAGAGCAGGTGCAGCTTGAGGTAGACCTCGGGAGCGGTCTGCGGCGGCTGGTTGGTGTCCAGGAACATGGCAACCAGCGGACGCTGACTGACGGCAAAGGATTCCGCCAGTTCCGCCTGGTCGGCATGGCCGGCCGTTTCAAGAGCTTTGGCCAGGCGCGTGCAGTCTTCCGGCAGGAAGCTGATCGCCGCGTTACCGCTGGGCGCGTCAAGGACTTCCTTGGCGGCACTGACCAGGCTCTCGGGCGGGTTGATCAGCGGTGCCGGGTAGTAAATTTCCAGCCAGTCGCCCTGGGTATTTTGAGTGCCGATTCCAAGCGCAAAGCTCAGCATAACTGCGTTCCTTTAGGTCAGTGTGTCGTCTTAAAGTTTGTCATAATCGCCATCTTTGTAGCCGACCAGGATGGTCTCGTCGTCGACTTCCAGAAGCGGGCGCTTTAACAGTGTGGGGTGTTTCAAGAGCAGCTCGCGCCCCGAGTTGGCATCAAAATCTTTTTCTTCATCCGACAGCTCGCGCCAGGTTTTGCTTTGCTTGTTGATCGCCTTGACCAACGGGACGCGGTGCAGGATATGCTCTAGCAGCGGTGCTGAAAGACCGTCCTTGCGCAGGTCGTAGGTCTTGAAGGGGATGCCTTTTTCGTCAAGCGCCTTACGCGCTTTGCGGCAGGTATCGCAGTTGCTGATGATATAGAGCGTAAGCATGGATGACCTCCTGGCAATGGCGTCGTGTCGTCATGGTCGTGCGTTAGCCGCGCTCAACGAGCCGGCGCAGGCGCTCGGCGGCTTCCAGCGTCGGGGCAAGTTCCGCCACTAGCGCTAAGCGTAGCCGACCGCTGCCGGGATTGTCGCCGTCGCGCCCCGGGCGGCCCATCAGGCTGCCGGGCAGCACGCTGACATGCTGTTCAACGAACAGCCGCTGGGTGAAGGCGATGTCGTCACCGCCCGGCACGGCGGGCCACAGGTAAAAGCTGGCTTCCGGCGTGGGGAAGTCCATTACCGGGGCGAGCACCTCGGTGACCGCGCTGAACTTTTCGCGGTAGGCCTCGCGGTTGGCGCGCACGTGGCTTTCATCCTGCCAGGCCGCTATGGACGCATGCTGCAGCGGCAATGACATCGCGCAGCCATGATAGGTGCGGTAGCGCTTGAACGGGGCGAGCAGGTCTGCATCACCGGCGACAAACCCTGAGCGCAGCCCCGGCAGGTTGGAGCGTTTGGACAGCGAGTGGAACACCACGCAGCGGCGATAATCGTGGCGGCCAAGCTCGGCGCAGGCCTGCAGGAGCCCCGGGGGTGGCGATGCCTCATCCAGATAGAGCTCCGAGTAACACTCGTCGGAGGCGATGATGAAGTCGTGCTCATCGGCCAGCGCGATCAGCTGCTTGAATTCGGCAAGCGGCGTGACCGCGCCGGTGGGGTTGCCGGGCGAGCAGATGAACACGATCTGCACGCTGCGCCAGGTGTCGGCGCTGACGGCGGAAACGTCCGGGCGAAAGCCGTTGTCGGCGGTGCAGTCCAGGTAGAGCGGCTCGCCCCCGGCCAGCAGCGTGGCGCCTTCGTAAATCTGGTAGAAGGGGTTAGGAACCGCTACGTGCGCTGGGCGCGTGCGATCGAGGGCTGCCTGAACGAAGGCGAAAATGGCTTCCCGCGTGCCGTTGACCGGCAGTACCTGGCGCTCGGCGTCTAGCCCAGCAAGCGCGAAGCGCTGGCTGGCCCAGGTGGCGATCGTGTCGCGCAGGGCGGGCAGGCCGTTGGTGGCCGGGTAGCGCGCCATCTCGGCCTGGTGGGCGACCAGCGCGGCCAGTGCGCCAGGGAAGGGCGCGTGCTGCGGCTCGCCGATGGTCAGCGGGATATGCGCAAGCGCCGCAGGCGGCGTCAGGTCCGCCTTGAGGGCCGCCAGCTTTTCGAACGGATACGGATGCAGGGCGTCGAGTTCAGGGTTCATGAGTATCCAGAACGCCGTGCCGGCGTCGTTGTAGGCGTCGTGTCGCGAAAGTAGCCGACGATTATAGGCAAGCCCCGCTGTGGGCTCAAACCCCCAGCACCTCAATCAAGCGTTCACGTAGTTGTTGTTGACGGTCCGGGTCGGTCAGCGGTTCGCCGGCTTTGGTGGTAATGAAGAACACGTCTTCCACGCGTTCGCCCAGGGTGGCGATTTTCGCCGCGGAGAGCGCAATATCCTGCTCCATGAAGATGCGCCCGACGCGGGCCAGAAGCCCGGGCCTATCCGGGGCGCTGAGCTCCAGCAGCGTGCGGTCGTTGGCCGGGTCCTGCTCGATCAGTACCTCGGTGGCAACCCGGAAATGCTTGAGCTGGCGCGGCGTATGCCGGGTGACGATATCGGGGTAGTCGTCGGGGTCGTCCAGTTCTTCCACCAGATGCTGGCGCATTTCCTCAATGCGCACCGGGTCGCGAATTGGCTGGCCCTGATTGTCGAGCACTATGAAGGTGTTTAGCGTCCAATCGTTGTTTGAGGTGGCGATACGCGCGTCGTGGATCGACAGCCCCAACTGCTCCATGGCGGCGGCGGTGGCGGCGAACAGGTCGTCCACCGAGCGGGTGTGGATGAACACCTTTGTGCCGCCTTCGGCCATGTCGGCCGTGGGCGCGCTGATCAGGACCAGTGGCAGTTGGGAGGGCTGGTGAGCAAGAATCCCCTGAGTCTGCCAGACGATTTCGCTGGGCGCGTACTGCAGGAAGTAGTCCTCGCCGAGGGATTCCCACAGCTGATCAATTTTGGCTTCATCGACGCCGATCGACTGCAGCAGCGAACGGGCTTCCGAGCGCGTTTCGCGCACCCAGTCGTCGCGGTCGGGCGGGTTTTTCAGGCCGCGGCGCAGGGCACGCTTGGTTTCGGCATGCAGTTGGCGCATTAGCGATGCCCGCCAGCCGTTCCACAGGGTCGGGTTGGTGGCGTTGATATCGGCCACGGTCAATACATAGAGATAATCCAGCCGTGTCTCGGTACGCACCTCGGTGGCGAATTCGCGGATCACGTCCGGGTCGCTGATGTCGCGCTTCTGGGCGGTCATGGACATCAGTAGATGGTGCTCGACGAGCCAACTGACCAGCTTGGTATCGTGCTGGGGCACATGATGGCGCTGGCAGAACTGTTCGACGTCGCGGGCGCCGATTATCGAATGGTCGCCGCCGCGGCCCTTGCCGATATCGTGAAACAGCCCGGCTATCCACAGCAGGTCCAGCTTGGGCAGCTGTTGCATCAGGGTGGCGGCCACCGGGAAGTCGTCCTTGGCCTCCGGCTTGCGGAAGCCGTGCAGAAACTTGAGTAGCCGCAGAGTATGGGCATCCACGGTGTAGATATGAAACAGGTCATGCTGCATCAGCCCGACGGCGCGGCCAAACTCTGGCAGGTATTTGCCCAGTATGCCGTAGCGGTTCATACGCCTCAGCTGGCGGGGCACGTTGCCCGGCGCGCGCATGATGGCCATGAACAGGCGCTGGTGGCGCGGGTCTTCCCGGTATTGGTCGTCGATCTGGTGGCGGTGGTCGCGGATCAGGCGGATGGTGTCGGCCCGCACGCCTTCTATTTCCGGGTGCTTGGCCATCAGTAAAAACAGTTCCAGCATGGCCGCCGGCTGTTCGCGAAACAGGTTGCGCGAACGCACCTGAATATAGCCGCCCTTGGTTTCAAAGCGTTCGTTGAGCTTGACCGTTTCCAGCGATTCCTTGCCGCGCAGGATGACCTCGTCGAAGTGCTGGAGCAGCATGTCGTTGAGGCCGGCAAGCGCTGTGACGTGCCGGTAATAGCGCTTCATGAACTGTTCGACGGCCAGGCCTTCGGGGGTGTCGCGAAAACCAAACATTTCCGCAATGGTGCGCTGGTGATCAAACAGCAGGCGATCCTCGGCGCGGTCGGTGAGCATGTGCAAGGCGTAGCGGACCTGCCATAAAAAGGCTTGGCCCTGGCTTAAAATGCGCAGTTCGGCATCGTTCATAAAGCCGTTGGCGACGATGTCGGTGTACTGCTCGGTGCCGAAGTGGCGCTTGGCGACCCAGCCAATCATCTGGATGTCGCGCAGCCCGCCGGGGGAGCTTTTGAGGTTCGGCTCGAGGTGGTATTCGGAGTTGTTGTAGCGGTAGTGGCGGGCGATCTGCTCCTGCCACTTGGCCTCGAAGAAGCGGTCCGCCGGCCATACGTGGTCGGCGTTGAGCCGCTCGCGCATGCGCTCACGCAGCGCTTCCGGGCCGGCGATCAGGCGCGACTCGAGCAGATTGGTGATCACCGTAACATCGGCGGCTGCTTCCCGCTCGCAGTCGTTGAGTGAGCGCACGCTGTGGCCGATTTCCAGGCCGATATCCCACAGGAAGGTGATAAAGGCGGTCAGCGGCTCGCGGTAGGGCGTGTCGTCATCGTCCTCGAGCAGCAGCAGTAAATCGATGTCCGAGTGCGGGTGCAGCTCGCCGCGCCCATAGCCGCCAACCGCGACCAGGGCGACGCCGTCGTCGGGCCAATCGTGCTGCTGCCAGGCGATGACCAGCAGTTGATCCAGGTACCACGCCCGACCGCGCACCAGATCACGGATATCGGCGCCGGCGCGAAAGCGTTCGTCCAGACGGGTCTGGATGTCGCCAAGCGCCGCCTTGAACGGGGCGATGGGCGAGCGGGAGCCAGCAAGCTCGGTGCGGAACAGCTCGAGGTCGAACAGCATGGTGTCCGGTTCAAACCGGTAATGGTGAAGTAGCATCAGTGCGTCAAAAAGCTGAAGTCTTCGTCGCTGCGTGCGGTCAGCACGTCAACGCCGGTGTCGGTGACCAGCAGCGTGTGCTCCCACTGGGCGGACAGGCTGCGGTCCTTGGTAATGGCCGTCCAGCCATCGCGCAGCACCTTGGTCTTGTAGCCGCCGACGTTGATCATGGGCTCGATGGTGAAGCACATGCCGGCTTCGAGGCTGATGTCCGCCCCCGGGGCGTAGCCGTCGTAGTGCAGGAACTGGGGGTCTTCGTGAAATTCGGCGCCGATACCGTGACCGCAGAAGTCGCGAACCACGGAGTAGCCGTTGCTTTCGGCGTGCTTTTGAATCACACGGGCAAGCTCAGAAAGGCGCACGCCTGGCTTAACCAGCTCAATGCTTTTATACAGGCATTCCTGGGTAATGCGGCACAGCCGTTCGCCTTGAATAGTGTCGCCGATCACGAACATCACGCTGGAGTCACCGTGGTAGCCGTCGGCCGTCCGCACAGTGATATCTAAGTTCATGATGTCGCCTTTTTTGAGCTTTTTGGCGTCGTCGGGAATGCCATGACAAACCACGTGGTTGATCGACGTGCAGGTCGCTTTAGGGAAGCCGTGGTAGTTAAGGGGAGCAGGGGTGGAGCCTAGCTCGTTGACGATATACTCATGACACAACCGGTCGATTTCGCCGGTGCTGATGCCCGCCTGGACGTGGGGGGTGATCATCTCGATGACGCTGGCCGCCTGGCGACCAGCGTTGCGCATTTTGTCGATTTCAGAAGGCGTTTTAATGGGAACGTTCATGGATTCTCGATGTTGACTCAGAATGGCAAGTTGAGCGGCAATAAAAGGCCCGCTGAACGGATGACGGCTTCATCTTAACGATGATCTATGGTATAAAGCCGCGCGCTTTCCTGCAATCGTCATCCGCTGCAATCTTCAGGTTGTCGAGGTTGAAGAAGCATCAAAGCGTTATCACGGCACCGCAGGCATTGCGCCGCTTACGGGCGGGTAACCTTGCGGTATTGAACAGCAAGCCTTGAAAACACACATGCACCGGCACATGGTCCCGGGTGCCGCTGGCAGCGTCTAACGCTGTCAATGGTCGGATCCATGGGGTGCGTGGAGGCCTAACCCGAGTTTCAGGAGTTTTACCATGTCTCACGTTAATATGCGTGACCTGCTCAAAGCAGGCGCTCACTTCGGCCACCAGACCAAGTACTGGAATCCGAAGATGGGCAAGTTTATCTTCGGCGCGCGCAACAAGATTCACATCATCAACCTTGAGCACACACTGCCGGCGCTTAATGAAGCGATCGACGTGGTCGAGAAGATGGCGGCATCCAACAACAAAATTTTGTTTGTTGGCACCAAGCGCAGCGCTAGCAAGATTATTAAAGAAGAAGCCAATCGCGTTAGCCAGCCGTTCGTCAACCATCGCTGGTTGGGTGGCATGCTGACCAACTTCAAGACCATTCGTCAGTCCATCAAGCGTCTGCGTGAGCTAGAAACCATGCGCGAAGACGGCACGTTCGAAAAGCTGACTAAGAAAGAAGTCTTGATGGCGACGCGTGAGCAGGACAAGCTTGAGCGCTCTATTGGTGGTATCAAGAACATGGGCGGCCTGCCGGATGCCATGTTCGTGATTGACGTTGACCACGAGCGTATCGCGATCAACGAAGCCAACAAGCTGGGCATTCCGGTTATCGGCGTGGTGGATACCAACTCCAACCCCGATGGCGTTGATTACGTGATTCCAGGCAACGATGATTCCATCCGCGCTATCCAGATTTACGTAAAAGCGATTGCCGATGCCTGTGGTCGTTCTAAAGAAGGTCGCCCCGACGAGTTTGTCGAAGTGACAGAAACTGAAGAAGCCGCTGACGCCGACAGCAGCGCTGCCGCCGAGTAAGCCGGTGGCCGATGCGGTATCGTTGCTGGTGCCGTATCACTTAAGAGGGGGCCTGGGCCCCCTTTTTCCCGCTTTGGGTGAATGCTTGGAGTGGGCAGTCTTGGGCCGACATCAACGTTGGCAGCGCCATGCAGAGTGAGATAATTCGGTCATTTACCGTCGTTATGCTCTGTAGGTGTTTAACTCTCAGCTAGAACCATTTCAGAGGTGAAATCTCATGGCAGCTATCAGCGCCTCTCAGGTTAAAGAACTTCGCGAACGTACCGGCTTGGGCATGATGGAGTGTAAAAAAGCACTCACCGAAGCAGGTGGTGACATCGAGGTTGCGATCGAAAACCTGCGTAAGAGCTCGGGCCTAAAAGCCGCGAAAAAAGCCGGCCGCACCGCTGCGGAAGGTGCCGTCGTGACCCGCGTTGCCGACAACGGCAGCTACGGCGTCATGGTGGAAATCAACTCCGAGACCGACTTTGTGGCTCGCGATGACAACTTCATTGCGTTTGCCGACAAAATTGCCGACGCCTTCTTCGCCGCTAAAAGCGAAGACGTTGCCGCTGTGATGGCCGGCGATCTTGAGACCGCTCGTGAGCAGTTGGTACAGAAAATCGGCGAGAACATTGGCGTGCGTCGTGCGGTTGTCGTCGATGCCGCTGACGGTGGCACGGTTGGTGAGTACGTTCATGGTGGCCGTATTGGCGTGTTGACCGTTCTTAAGGGTGGCGATGCCGAGGTGGCAAAGGATGTTGCCATGCACGTAGCCGCCATCAATCCTTCGGTTGCCCATCCGGAAAACATGCCCCAGGAAGAGCTGGATAAAGAAAAAGCGATTATCCTGGCGCAGCCTGATATGGCCGGTAAACCGGAACAGATCGCTGAAAAAATGGTGCAGGGCCGCCTCAAGAAGTACCTTGCCGAAAACAGCCTGACCGAGCAGCCATTCGTCAAAGACCCCAACCAGACGGTTGCCGAGTTTGTAAAAGCGGCCGGTGGCGAGGTGGTTGGTTTTACTCGCTTTGAAGTGGGCGAAGGCATCGAGAAAGAAGAAGTCGACTTCGCTAAAGAAGTTATGGAACAGGCTGGCCGTCACTAAGGTCAGAGATTCCAGCTGTAGGTTGGCGTGCGCGCAAGCGCACGCCTTCGCGTATCCGGCCCCTGCATAATAAAAGGGGTGATGCCGCTTGTCGGCGCTAAGGTCTGCCCTAGGAGAATTGCCATGTCGCGCGATGATCAAGAACCGCTTGCCTCTTTGTCTAGCAAATCGAAAACCGACGGTTCCAAGTCAAAATACAAGCGTATTTTACTTAAGCTGTCTGGCGAAGCGCTGATGGGGGATCATGACTTTGGTATTGACCCGAAGGTGCTGGATCGTATGGCGCTGGAAATTGGCCAGCTAGTGGGTATTGGCGTTCAAGTGGGTATCGTCATCGGTGGCGGTAACTTATTTCGCGGTGCGGCGTTGAACGAAGCCGGTATGGACCGCGTGACCGGTGATCATATGGGCATGCTTGCCACGGTGATGAATGCCCTGGCGATGCGTGACGCGCTGGAACGTTCCAATATTCGCTCGCGGGTGATGTCGGCGATTCCCATGAGTGGGGTTGTCGAGCACTATGACCGGCGCACAGCAATCCGTTATCTTACTTCGGGCGATGTTGTGCTGTTTTCAGCCGGTACGGGGAATCCGTTTTTTACCACAGACTCCGCCGCCTGCCTGCGAGGAATTGAGGTCGATGTTGACGTGGTAATTAAAGCCACCAAGGTCGACGGGGTTTACAATAAAGACCCGGTGAAATACCCAGACGCCGTCAAGTATGACCAGCTTTCCTACGATGATGCGCTCGATCAAAAGCTTGGTGTTATGGATTTGACCGCTATCTGCCTGGTACGTGACCATGATATGCCGGTGCGGGTGTTTGATATGAACAAGCCTGGCGCCCTGCTAAATTTAGTAGTTGGGGGCAAGGAAGGCACGCTGATAGACAGAGGGTAACGACGTGATTAATGACATTCAGAAAGATGCAGAGTCTCGCATGAAAAAAAGCGTTGAGGCGCTGCATAGTAACTTCAACAAGATTCGTACCGGGCGTGCCCATCCGAGCATTTTAGATGCGGTAACCGTTGAATATTACGGCGGACAGGTGCCGCTTAATCAGGTGGCTTCAGTGAACGTTGAAGATGCGCGTACGCTGACGATTGCGCCCTGGGAACAGAGCATGGTGCAGAAAATCGAAAAGGCCATCATGACGTCTGACCTGGGTTTGAATCCGGCCAGTGCGGGCAACGTGATTCGTGTGCCGATGCCGATGCTGACGGAAGAAACGCGTAAGGGTTACATCAAGCAAGCGCGCAGCGAAGCTGAACATGCCCGGGTTGCAGTACGTAATGTCCGCCGCGACGCCAACGGTGATTTTAAGTCACTGTTAAAAGATAAAGACATTACCGAAGACGATCAGCGCCAGGGTGAGGACGAGATCCAAAAGCTGACCGATAAATATATTGCCGAAATTGACAAAGCGCTTGCAGCAAAAGAGCAGGATTTGATGCAGGTGTAAGATCGGCTGTTCACGCCGCGGGCAGCAGCGCTGCCCGCTCAGCCATCCATGATTGGCTTTTCTATGATTGATCTTTGGTGTAAGCATTCATGACGTCACCGCAGCTCCCCGGACAACGCCCGGACGATGCCAACGTGCGCGAGGCCGCGCAGGATCCGGTGCCGTCCCATGTGGCGATTATTATGGACGGAAATAATCGCTGGGCTCGTGCACGCGGTCTTTCAGGTGCTCGAGGGCACCGTGCAGGGGTAGAGGCCGTCAGGGCGGTTATTCAGCGTGCGGCCGAACGTGGGGTCGAAACGCTCAGCCTGTTCGCCTTCTCGAGTGAAAACTGGAAGCGCCCAGCCGCTGAAGTAAACGCGCTGATGGAGCTTTTTTTGATGGCGCTCAAGCGTGAAGTTAAAAAACTTCACGAGCGTAATATCCGTTTGTCGATTATCGGCGAGCAACGTGGTTTTTCCCACGCTATCCAAAAGCAAATCCAACGCGCTGAGTCGCTGACCGCCAACAACTCAGGCATGCACCTGGTGATTGCGGCTAACTATGGCGGCCACTGGGACATCGCACAGGCCGCTCGGCGTTTGGCTGAGCAGGCAGTCGCAGGTGATATCTCGCCGTCCGCCATTGATGAAGTGCAAATGGATCAGGCTATGGGCGGCGGCACCTACGTCCCCCCCGTTGATTTGTGCATCCGCACGAGTGGCGAACAGCGGCTGTCGAATTTTATGCTCTGGCAGTTAGCTTACGCCGAACTGCATTTTTCGCCGCTGTTATGGCCCGACTTTCACGCGGAGGCGTTCGACGAGGCGCTGGATGACTTTTGTCAGCGACAGCGCCGCTTTGGCATGACAGATGAACAATTAGAGGCCCAGGGTGCTTAAACAGCGAGTGATAACCGCCGCCTGGCTAGCACCTTTGGTGTTGATCGGCTTGTTTGGTCTGCAAGGTGCCAGTTTTGCTCTCTTCACAGCTTTGTTCATGCTGGTGGGGGCATGGGAGTGGACCAACCTGGCGGGCGTGAGGCAGCCGTTCAAGCGTGCAGCACTTGTAGCGGGCTGTGCCGGCTTGATGCTGGTGATGTGGTTCACCCATGCAGTGCTCGCTGTGTGGCCGCTATGGTTGGCCGCAGCGGGTTGGCTGGTTAATTTTATCTGGGTCACTCGCTACCCGGCCTTAACGTCGCAATGGCACACCCCTCTAGTGCGTTTATTGATGGGGCTATGGGTGCTGTTGCCCTGCTGGGTCGGTTTTAATCTTCTGCGCGAAATAGGCGCGTTATGGCTGCTGTTTGTGTTGCTGCTTGTTTGGACAGCTGACATTGGGGCCTATTTTGCCGGGCGTCGCTGGGGCAAGCGCAAGCTGGCCCCTCGCGTTAGTCCAGGTAAATCCTGGGAAGGCGTATTTGGTGGTATGGCAGCGACGGCCCTGCTGGCCGTTGGGTTTTCACTAGGACTTTCGCTGGGGCTTGCTAATAGCGTCCTACTGGTGGTCATTACCCTGTTGGTAACGTTGGTCTCCGTGTTGGGCGATTTGCTTGAGAGCATGCTCAAACGTTACCGTAACGTTAAAGACTCCAGCCAGTTACTGCCGGGGCATGGCGGCGTGCTTGATCGCGTGGATAGTCTCACGGCGGCGATTCCTCTGTTTGCGCTACTTTACTTACAGGTGCTGGGGCTATGACGTCGTTAGCTATTCAGCGTGTCACGGTGCTGGGCTCCACCGGCTCAATCGGCACCAGCACGCTTGATGTGGTCGCACGTCACCCTGATCGCTACCAAGTCCATGCGCTAACTGCGCACACTTCCAAAGAGGCTCTGCTCACCCAATGCCTCACCTTTCGCCCTGCCGTCGCGGTCCTCTCCAACGATGCTGATGCCGGTTGGCTTCGCGCGGAGTTGGGGCGAGCGAGTCAGCCCACCGAGGTTCTGGTGGGGGCTGAGGCGCTGTGTGATGTGGCCCGTGATGCAAGCGTCGACATTGTCATGGCGGCCATTGTAGGAGCGGCGGGTCTGCTGCCCTCGCTTGCGGCGGCAGAGGCGGGCAAGCGCGTACTGCTGGCCAACAAGGAAGCGCTGGTGATGAGCGGCGCGCTATTTATGCAGGCTGTGGCGCGCTCGGGGGCCACACTGTTACCGATTGATTCCGAACATAATGCCATCTACCAGTGTCTACCCACCGAACATCGTGGCGGCTTGGCACAACACGGTATCTCTCAGCTACTCCTTACTGCTTCCGGTGGTCCTTTTCGCACCTGGAGTGAGGCAGCAATCGCCCAGGTGACGCCGGAGCAAGCGTGTGCACATCCCAACTGGTCCATGGGACGCAAGATATCGGTGGATAGCGCCACGTTAATGAATAAAGGGCTTGAGCTAATTGAGGCTTGCTGGCTGTTTGATGCCCGCCCCGATCAGATCCAGATCGTTGTGCATCCGCAAAGCGTGATTCACTCGATGGCGGCCTACCAGGACGGCTCGGTGCTTGCCCAGTTAGGCAATCCGGATATGCGTACGCCCATCGCTTACGGGCTGGCATGGCCTGAGCGCATCGACGCGGGCGTCGAAGCGCTGGATCTATTTCAAGTGGCGCGGCTGGACTTTGAGGCGGCGGATGAGGTGCGTTTCCCGTGCTTGCCGCTTGCCCGTGAGGCGATGCGCGTTGGCGGCCTCGCCCCGGTGGTGCTTAATGCTGCCAATGAGGTAGCGGTCGATGCCTTTTTAAATCACAGGCTGGGCTTTCTGGAAATCAGCCGATTGGTCGAAGAGGCGCTATCGACACCCATCGACGGGCGTGCCGATAGTCTTGAGACTATTTTATGGGCTGACCAGTGCGCGAGGGAATGTGCGGCTGGGTGGCTGAAACGTTGGTCCGCTTAATCTCAGCCAGGCTGAGTAGCATATCGAGGAGTACCCTGTGGGCCTGATACAAAACATTTTGGCGGTAATCGTGGTGTTGGGGCTATTGGTCACCTTCCACGAATTCGGCCATTTTTGGGTGGCGCGGCGCTGCGGGGTCAAGGTGCTGCGTTTCTCCGTAGGCTTTGGCAAGCCGCTTTGGTCTCGGGTGGATCGCCATGGAACCGAGTTTGTCGTTGCCGCTATTCCGCTGGGCGGATATGTCAAAATGCTCGACGAACGCGAAGCGCCGGTACCGGACGATCAGCTTGATCAGGCGTTTAACCGTAAGAGTGTATGGCAACGTATCGCGGTGGTCGCAGCGGGGCCTATCGCCAACTTTTTGTTAGCTATCGTCGCCTATTGGGCTCTGTTTGTGGTGGGTACGACCGCAGTCGCGCCGATGGTGGGAGACACTGAACCAGATTCCCCTGCTGCCGAAGCGGGACTTGCTCACGGCGATGAAATTACTGCCATTCAGGGCGAAGCCGTCAGCGACTGGGAAGCAATCAATCTAAAGCTAATCTCGATGATTGGCTTCAGCGGCGACCTAACCATTGAGGCGCGACCTGAGGACGAAAGCAACGTAGCGACTTATCAGCTACCGCTGCGCGATTATTTGACCCGCCAGGATCCGCCTCAGCCGTTGGAAACGCTGGGCTTAACCCCTTGGCAGCCCGATGTGCCCGCCACGCTGGGTCAAGTGATCGACGATCAGGCAGCCGCCGAGGCTGGCTTACAGGTGGGCGATCAAATTATTGCGGTGGATGACCAGTCCATTGCTGACTGGATGGCGTTTGTCAATGTCATTCGAGGCAGCCCCGGCGAAACCTTGACGGTCGAGTTTGAGCGTGATGGGGAACGACAAAGCACAAACTTAACGCCTGGCCGCAATACCCTGGAGACAGGCGTTGAAATTGGTTACATTGGGGCCGGTGCAGAGCCTGTTGCTTGGCCTGAAGAATTTCAGCGTGAGATACGCTATGGCCCGATTGAGGCTGTCGGGCAGTCGCTGTCGCGTACGGCAGATATGACATTGCTGACCGTCGACGCCATTCGTAAGATGCTGGTGGGGTTGATATCGCCGTCTAACCTGTCAGGCCCGATTACCATTGCACAGGTTTCCGGTGATTCTGCTCGGGCGGGTCTGGAAGCATTTGTGGGTTTTCTAGCGTATCTTTCTATTAGCCTTGGGGTGTTGAATTTGCTGCCGATCCCCGTATTGGATGGCGGCCACCTAGTTTATTATTTCTTGGAGGTCGTGCGCGGACGGCCGGTCTCCGAGCAAACCCAAGCCATAGGCCTACGTATCGGGCTTGCTATGGTCGGCACTCTGATGCTGATGGCCCTGTATTTTGATCTGATGCGCCTCTGGTAACGACGCGTGTAGTGCCTAGGATGCCTTGTCATCTGCCTGCACAAATGTATATGGTGCCTGTTTGAATGCATAGGCAGACCAACGCGAGCGAAATGATTGCATGAAAATCAAGACCTTTGGAATGGCGGTACTTTTGCTGGCAGGTGCCAGCGGTGCCCAAGCACAATCCTTTGAAGTTTCGGACATTCGTGTTGAAGGACTGCAGCGGGTTTCCGCCGCCTCGGTCTTTAATGCGTTTCCTGTGAACGCCAATGACCGGGTCAGCGAGAGCGAGCTGGCGGCAGCGTCACGGGAACTCTTCGAAACCGGATTGTTTGAAGACGTATCGCTGGAGCGGGAAGGCGACGTGCTAGTGGTTCAGGTTGTCGAGCGTCCCACTATCGCCCAGTTGAATATCGACGGTAACGAGCAAATTGCGGAAGATGATTTGCGCAAGGGGCTGACCGAGGCCGGGATTGAAGAAGGCCAGGTGCTTCAGCTCTCAACGCTCGAAGAAATGGAGCGCGAGCTGGAGGGGGTTTATCAAGCTCAGGGCCGTTACAGCGCAGGCATCGAGACCAACGTCGAGGAAGTCGATGAGGGGCAGGTGCGCGTCGATATCGATATCAACGAAGGCGAAGTGGCTAAAATCCGTCAAATCAATATTGTCGGTAACGAAGACTTCGACGATGAAACGCTGCTGGATCTTTTCGAGCTCGAAGACCGCCCAGGCTTTTTGTTTGGCTGGTTTTCCAACGATGAGTATTCCCGTGAAGCGCTGGGCGGAGATATTGAGCGTTTACGGTCTTACTACTTGGACCGCGGCTACGTTAATTTCGACGTGACCTCGACCCAAGTATCGATCGGGGCTGATAAATCAGAAATCTTCATTACCCTCAATGTCGACGAGGGCGAGCAGTACCGCGTTGGCGATGTTCGCTTCGCCGGCGATTTAGAAATCGGTGAACAAGAAGCTCAGGATCTATTGACCATTGAGCGCGGTGAAATCTTTTCGCGTCAGGAGCTCAATGCGTCAACTGAAGCGCTGCGCCAGCGTCTGGGCGCGGAAGGCTTTGCCTTCGCCGATGTCGAGGGAGTGCCCGAGGTATCGGATGATGGTGAAACGGTCGATCTGGTGATTAACGTCGATCCAGGGCAGCGTGCCTATGTGCGGCGTATCGAGTTTATCGGCAACACGACCACAGAAGACGAAGTGCTGCGCCGCGAAATGATCCAGATGGAAGGCGCACCCGCCTCCACGGACTCGATTACCCAGTCGCGTCAACGCCTTGAGCGGCTAGGCTTTTTCAGCCAAGTCGAAGTCGATACCGAACAGGTGCCTGGCGAGTCGGACAAGTTGGATGTCACTTATAACGTTGAGGAGCAGCCGTCGGGTTCCGTCTCCGCTAGCGTCGGGTTCTCGCAAAGCGCCGGGGTGATCTACGGGGCGGCATTGTCCCAGAACAACTTCCTGGGCACCGGTAACCGCGTCAATGTTGGCGCTCAGCGTAGTGACACTTTCACCAGCGTCAACTTCGGTTTTACCGATCCCTATTGGACGCTGGACGGCATCTCGCGTGGTTATGATGTCTTCTATCGCGAAACTGACTACGAAGATTCCGATATCTCGACCTACTCCACGGATGCGTTTGGCGCGGGTATCGACTTTGGCTACCCCATCAGTGAACTATCGCGGCTGAACTTTGGTGCTAGCGTCGAAGATATTACTGTCAAAACCTATTTTGACACCGCATCTGAAATTCGTCGTTATGTCGAGGATGAGGGCGATAATGCACAAACCCTGAAGCTTAACGCCAACTGGACACGTAATAATCTCAACCGCGGCATCATGCCCACGGCGGGTAATTATCAGCGTGTAGCCATTGAAGCCGGTGCACCTGGCAGCGACACGCAATACTACAAAGCCAGCGCCCGAGCGCAGCAATTGTTCGCGCTCAATGATGCGTGGTCACTGAAATTTACCGGTGATGTAGGCTATGCCGACTCGGTGGGAGATGACCCTTATCCGTTCTACGAGAACTTCTACGCCGGCGGTCTAGGCTCGGTGCGCGGGTTTACGTCCAATACCTTAGGGCAGCGGACCACTCCCGGACAGGAAGGCGGTCGAGATCGCACCATGGGCGGTAACGTGCTGGTTGAAGGTAGCGCCGAAGTGATTTTCCCGCTTCCGTTTGTAGAGGATCAGAACTCTTTGCAAGCATCGTTGTTCTTAGATGCGGGTAATACGTTCTTGTCATCCTGCTACGATGTGCTGGATGAAGACGCCAGTCGGCAGCAGTGTGACTCCGGCGTCGACCTGGGCGATCTGCGCTACAGCGCCGGGGTGGGCTTATCCTGGCTGACGCCAGTGGGTCCGCTGACCTTTGCGGTGGCCGAGCCATTGAATGATGAGACCGGGGATGATACCCAGTTCTTCCAGTTCTCGTTAGGCCAGTCATTCTAACGTATTGACGCGCGCCTCATGGGGCGCGCCAGCTTTACAAAAAAGGAGTTACTACCATGCGTAAGCTCACTGGGGTCGTTTGTCTGTTGGGTGCCATGGTGTTATCAGCACAGGCGCAAGCAGACGAAGTGGCTGTGCTTGACTGGCGTGCAGCGTTGATGAATAGCGAGTCTGCCCAATCATCCATCAGCCAGCTGGAAGGCGAGATTGGCGATCAACAACGCGAAGCTGAAAGCCTTGGCAACGAGCTGCAGGGCTTGCAGGAACGCTTACAGAATGAAGGCGATGCGATGCCTGAAGCCGAGCGCGAGTCGTTGATTGCCGAACTGCAGGAGAAAGGCAACCGCTTCGAGCAGTTGCGTCAGGAAATAGGTCAGGCCCAACAGCGCTCAGAGCAACAGTTTTTGGAAGGCGCAGAACCCAAGCTGGAGCAGGCGGTAGATCAGGTGATTGATCGCCATGGTATTGAAGTCTTGGTTGAGCCCCAAGGCGTGCTGCATTCCTCCAGGGACCTACCCAACGTGACGGAAGAAGTGACGCAGATTTTTAACTCGCTTAACTAAAATACCCATAATGATCGGTGCGGCTCTGCCGCGCCAAAGGTTCTTTGGCCACCCATGACTCACGCTTCTCACGACCTAACGCTGGCGGAGATCGCCCGCCATTTGAACGTTGCCTTTGAGGGCGACGGGAGCCAGTCCATCAGGGGATTGGCAACGCTGAAAGAAGCCAAGTCCGACCAGGTGGCTTTTTTGGCGAACCGTGCTTACCTGAAAGACTTGGCCGTAACCCAAGCTGCAGCCGTTCTGCTTCATCCCGAACACGGCAAAAGCTGCCCTGTGGCCCGTTTGGAGATAGACAATCCCTATTTGGGTTATGCCAAGCTGTCCCAGCTTTTTGATCCGCTCCCCGCCCGGGATGTGACGGGAATCCACCCCAGCGCCGTGGTCGCAGAGAGTGCGTCGCTGGGGGAAGGCGTCAGCGTTCAGGCTAATGCGGTGATTGAAGAAGGTGTGGTGTTAGGTGATGGCGTAGTGGTTGGCGCAGGTAGCGTCGTGGGTGCCGATAGCGTGGTGGGCGATCATAGCCGGTTACATGCCAATGTGACTGTCTGCCATGGCGTCGTCATTGGCCAGCGGGTCATTTTACAAAGTGGCTGCGTGATTGGCGGGGATGGATTTGGTTTTGCCCACGATGGCGGCCAGTGGCATAAAATTGCTCAGTTGGGCGGTGTCGTGCTCGGCGATGATGTGGAAGTTGGCAGTTGCTCAAGCATCGACCGGGGCTCGCTGGGTAACACCGTCATCGGTAACGACGTGAAGATCGACAGCCAAGTACAGATTGCCCATAACGTAACGGTAGGTGATCACAGTGCGTTAGCGGGGTGTGCCGGCATCGCGGGCTCTACCCATGTGGGGCGCCATTGTATGTTGGGTGGCGGTGTGGGGATTGCCGGCCATCTGACGATTTGTGACGGTGTCCAGGTGACCGGGATGAGCCTGGTGACCAACTCTATCCATAAGCCTGGGATTTATTCATCCGGCACCGGGGCTATGACCAACGCCCAATGGCGTAAAAATGCCGTTCGTTTTAAACAGCTTGATGACATAGCTAAGCGATTGTCACGCTTAGAAAAAAATCATCGCGATCAGTCGTGACTGTGTGAATATGGCAGTGGGTCGGTTGAGGCTCACCAGCAGCGCGTTATAATCCACTGCCTTTTGATCGGCGCGAGTGCCGATGTTTGCCTGATGTAACAGGTGTTTTGTCTTTTTAGAGGTCGCTACGATGGTTATGGATATTAACGAAATTCGCGAGTACTTGCCGCACCGCTACCCGTTTTTGCTGGTTGATCGGGTAACGCAGCTAACCAAGGGCGAATCCATCGTTGCGTACAAAAACGTTAGCATTAACGAACCATTTTTTAATGGCCATTTTCCCCATCATCCGATTATGCCGGGCGTACTAGTGATAGAAGCGCTGGCCCAGGCCTGCGGTATCCTGGGCTTTAAAACGGTCAATAAGCTCCCCGCCGATGGTTACGTGTATTACTTGGTCGGTAGTGATAACGTGCGTTTTAAGCGCCCTGTGATGCCCGGCGACCAACTAGTGCTTGAGGCTAATGTCATTCGCGGTAAGCGAGGCATTTGGAAATTCGCCTGCCGGGCCACGGTGGATGGTGAACTCGCCTGTGAAGCAGAAATTATTTGTGCTGAGAGGAAAGTAGCTTGATACATCCTACTGCCCTTGTTGACCCCACCGCGTGGCTTGCCGACGACGTAGAGGTGGGCCCCTTTAGTGTAATCGGCCCGGATGTCACCATCGGTGCGGGCTCAGTGATTGGCCCTCACGTGGTAGTCAAAGGCCCGACGACATTGGGTGAGCGCACACGTATTTTTCAGTTCGCCTCCGTGGGCGAGGATTGCCAGGATAAAAAGTACGCCGGTGAGCCGACGCGTTTGGTAATGGGCGACGATAATGTCATCCGTGAAGGTGCAACGCTGCATCGCGGTACGGTTCAGGACCGAGGGGAAACCACCATTGGTTCGCGTAACTTGTTGATGTCCTACGTACACGTCGGTCACGACTGCGTGATTGGAGATGACTGTATTCTGGCGAATCAAGCAACGCTGGCAGGTCACGTGACGGTAGGCAATTTTGCTATTCTGGGCGGGTTGGCGGCGGTCCATCAGTTTTGTCATTTTGGTGACCATGCGATGGCGGGTGGCGGCTCGATTATTACCAAAGACACGCCTGCTTACGTGATGATCAACGGTAATCCTGCAGAAGCTCGCGGCCTTAACCTTGTTGGCTTGAGGCGACGCGGTTTCAGCAGTGAAGCCATTAACGCCCTGAGCGCTTCCTACAAACTGGTGTATCGCCAGGGCTTGACGGTGGAGCAGGCACTTGCCGAAATGCGCCGTCAGTTTCCGCTACCTGAAGTGTCCCATTTTGCTGATTCCATCGAGCGCTCAACACGCGGCATTATCCGCTAACCGGCGGGTACTTACATGAAGCTTCAACGCGTATATCTAGTGGCAGGCGAGCTTTCCGGCGATATTCTCGGTGCGGGGCTGATGCGTGAACTAAGCGCGCGCCATCCGGCCATTGAATTTCGCGGTATCGGCGGCCCGCGTATGGAAGCTCAAGGCCTCACTAGCCGCTTTCCCCTTGAGACCCTCTCAATCATGGGCCTGGTCGAAGTCATTAAGCACCTACCTGGACTGATTCGCGTACGCCGCACGCTGCGCGAGGAAGCTACCGCTTGGCAGCCCGATATCATGATTGGGATTGACGCGCCCGACTTTAACATTGGCCTTGAAAAACAGCTGCGTGAGGCGGGCATTAAAACAGCGCATTATGTCAGCCCCTCGGTCTGGGCGTGGCGGCAAGGGCGAGTCAAGAAAATTGCTAAAGCCGTTGACGGCATGTTGACGCTGCTGCCGTTCGAAGCCGCCTTTTATCGCCGCCACCATGTGCCGGTTGCCTTTGTCGGCCATCCGTTAGCCGATGAGTTACCCCTGGAAAATGACCGCTTAAGCACTCGCCAAGCGCTTGGCCTGGATGAGCAGGCGCCGGTACTGGCGATGCTGCCCGGCTCAAGAGGCAATGAAATCCGCTTTTTAGGTGCGACTTTTTTACAAGCGGCTGAACAGCTTTGCCAACAGCATAGCGCGCTGCAAGTGGTGATTCCTGCGGCCAGCACACAGCGGCGCAATGAAATTGACCAGCTTTTACAAGCCTACCCGGCACTTGGCGAGCGCGTGGTATTACTCGACGGCCAAGCCCGGGAGGCAATGGTTGCCAGCGACGCCGTGTTGCTGGCGTCAGGTACTGCAGCACTCGAAGCCATGCTGTGCCATCGCGCTATGGTGGTGGCCTATAAAATGGCCCCGCTTACCCACTGGTTAGCCAAGCGATTGGTTAAAACCCAGTGGGTGTCGTTGCCCAACTTGATTGCTCAAGAAACCCTAGTGCCTGAGTTAATTCAAGATGCCGCCACGCCTGAGACGATTGCCGAGCAGTTGGGCACGCTATTGACCGATGAGGCTGGACGACACGCGCTGGAAGCCCGTTTTGCGTCGATGCATCAAACACTTCAGCGTCATGCGAGCCGCCGTGCGGCGGACGCCATTGACGCCCTAGTGGCTGATCAACCGCTGGAAACACCGCAAGGCGATGCCAATGGCCGTTAATCCGAGCGCTTACCCACCGCTACAGATTGACTATGCCGGTGCGCGCTTGGCGGGAGTGGATGAAGTGGGCAGAGGCCCGCTGGTGGGCAGCGTGGTGGCCGCCGCCGTGATCCTCGACTCTGCGAGGCCCATTGATGGGCTAACTGATTCCAAAAAGCTCACGGCGCGCAAGCGCGAGGCGCTAGATATATTGATTCGCGAGCGGGCGCTGGCATTCACCGTGGCAGAGGCCAGCGCCGCCGAGGTCGACCAGCTCAATATTTATCATGCCACGCATTTAGCCATGCGCCGCGCCATCGATGGCCTTGCCCCGGCGGCCGAGTACCTGCTGGTGGACGGTAACCGACTGCCGGGTCATGCGCTGCCCGGCCAAGCCGTGGTTAAAGGTGACGCTCGTCACCAGGCCATTGCGGCGGCGTCTATTTTGGCCAAGGTTGCCCGCGACGCCCAGATGGTTGCTCTGGATATGCACTATCCTGAGTATGGGTTTGCACGCCATAAAGGCTATCCGACCAAAGAGCACCTATCGGCGCTTGCGGTTCACGGGCCCTTAGCCGAACATCGCCGTAGCTTTGCCCCCGTGCAGCGTCAATTGGCGTTACTGTAACGTTTCTTTTTCACCTAGCGTTTTACCGAGAGTCCCATGACGGTTCCGTTCGTTCATCTACGTTTGCACAGTGAATATTCCCTGGTCGATGGCTTGGTGAAGCTCAAGTCGCTGGTCAGCACCACCGCTGAGCGCGAGATGCCGGCGCTGGCGTTGACCGATGAAGCTAATCTGTTTGGGCTGGTCAAGTTTTACAAAGCCGCCCAAGGCGCAGGCCTGAAGCCCATTATTGGCAGCGATCTCTGGCTGCATAACCCCCACGACGAGGCGCACCCTTACCGCATCACGCTGCTGGCGATGAACGAGGTGGGTTATCGCAATCTGACGGAGCTGATTTCCCGCGGCTGGACCGACGGCCAGCGCCAGGGCCGGGCGATTCTCGACAAGCAGTGGGTCATGGAGCAAAGCGCAGGCCTGATTGCGTTATCGGGAGGGCGTGAGGGCGAGATAGGACGCCATTTGCTTTCCGAGCACGAGCGAGAAGCGAAGATATTGCTGGAGGATTGGCAGCGTGCGTTCCCAGACCGCTTCTATCTGGAATTGATTCGCACCGGTCGCCCTCTGGAAGAAGCCTGCGTGCACGCCAGCGTTAAACTGGCAATTGACACCCAAACACCGGTGGTCGCCACCAATGACGTGCGCTTTTTGGAGCGCGATGATTTTTGGGCCCACGAAACCCGCGTGGCGATCGGCGAAGGCAAAGCGCTTGACGACCCGCGTCGCGAGCGTCGCTACACCGAAGAGCAGTACTTGAAAAGCCCCGCCGAGATGGCAGAGCTGTTCGCCGATATCCCCGAAGCGCTTGAAAACAGTGTGATGATCGCTGAGCGCTGCAGCGTTGATGTGCGCCTGGGCGAGATATTCCTGCCTGAGTTCGAAATCCCCGAAGGCATGACCCAGGATGAATTTTTCCGCAAGGTGTCTCACGATGGCCTGACGGATCGATTGAATTTTCTATTTCCCGACGAACGTTACCCACGGGACGGCGACGAATACCAGGCGATTGATCAGCGCTACCGCGAGCGGCTCGATTTCGAGCTGAACATCATTATTCAGATGGGCTTTCCCGGCTACTTCCTGATCGTGATGGACTTTATCCAGTGGGCCAAGGATAACAATGTGCCGGTTGGCCCTGGGCGTGGCTCCGGTGCCGGCTCGCTGGTGGCCTACGCGCAGAAAATCACCGACCTTGATCCGATTGGCTACGACCTGCTGTTTGAGCGCTTTCTTAATCCCGAGCGTGTTTCCATGCCCGACTTTGACGTCGATTTTTGTATGGAAAAGCGTGACAAGGTGATTGAGTACGTGGCCGACCGCTACGGGCGTGATGCGGTGTCGCAAATCGTCACCTTCGGCACTATGGCCGCCAAGGCGGTAGTGCGCGACGTCGCTCGTGCCCAGGGCAAGCCCTATTCGCTGGGCGACAAGCTCTCTAAGTTGATCCCCTTCGAAGTGGGCATGACGCTCGATAAGGCCATTGAGCAGGAAGCGGCGCTGAAAGAGTTTATCGACAGCGACGAAGAGGCCGAAGAAATCTGGGAAATGGCCCTCAAGCTAGAGGGCACTACCCGCGGTACCGGCAAGCACGCCGGTGGCGTGGTGATCGCGCCGACCAAGCTCACAGACTTCTCGCCACTGCTCTGCGATGAAGACGGCTCCGGCTTAATGGTGCAGTTCGATAAAAACGATATTGAAGACGCCGGGCTGGTGAAGTTCGACTTCCTGGGGCTGCGCACGCTGACGATTATCGACTGGGCGCTGGAGATGGTCGATAAGGTGCGTAAGGTCAACGACCAGGGGCCGCTTAACATCGACGCGATTCCCTTGGACGACGGCAAAACATTCGAGATGCTCAAGCGCGCCGAGACCACCGCGGTGTTCCAGTTGGAGTCTCGTGGCATGAAGGAGCTGATCAAGCGGCTGCTGCCTGACTCCCTCGACGATATGATCGCCCTGGTGGCGCTGTTTCGCCCCGGCCCGCTACAGTCGGGCATGGTGGATGACTTTATCAACCGTAAGCACGGCCGTGCGGAGGTGTCTTATCCACACCCGGATTACCAACACGAGTTGTTAAAACCCGTGCTGGCGCCCACCTACGGCATTATCTTGTACCAAGAGCAGGTCATGCAGATTGCTCAGGTGATGGCGGGTTATACGCTAGGCCAAGCGGATATGCTGCGCCGTGCGATGGGTAAGAAAAAGCCTGAGGAAATGGCCAAGCAGCGCGCTGGTTTTATGGAAGGTTGTGCGGCCAATGGCATCGATAAAGACCTCGCCGGCAATATCTTTGATCTGGTGGAAAAGTTTGCCGGTTACGGTTTTAACAAGTCGCACTCCGCCGCCTACGCCCTGGTATCTTACCAAACCGCCTGGCTCAAGGCGCACTATCCAGGGCCTTTCATGGCCGCCGTCATGTCCACGGAAATGGATAACCTGGATAAAGTTGTGCCGCTGATCGAGGAGTGCCGACACCTCAAGCTGACAGTGACCCCGCCGGACGTCAACGTCGGTGGCTACAAGTTCACCGTTGATACCCAGGGCCGTGTTGTATACGGCCTGGGCGCGATCCGTGGCGTGGGTGAAGGCCCCATTGGCGCGATTGTTGGAGCCCGCGAAGAGGGTGGCGCGTTCAGCGATATTTTCGATTTCTGCAAGCGTATTGATGCTAAACGTATGAACAAGCGCACGCTGGAAGCACTGATTCGCTCCGGCGCGCTAGATAATCTGGGCCCGAACCGCGCTGTGCTTGCCGCCGCTATGGAAGATGCCCTCAAGGCCGCCGCGCAGAATCATGCCAACCAGAACCTGGGCATGCTGGATATGTTCGGCGAGGCATTTACCGCCGACGAAGAGGCCGTTGACGTATACGCTGAGTATCGCCACGCCCGCGAATGGACCGACCGCGAACGGCTATCCGGAGAGAAAGATACCCTGGGCCTCTACCTGACGGGCCACCCGATTGACGAGTATGAGCGCGAATTAAAACGCTTCGTGTCGACGCGGATCAGCGATTTAAAAGCTTCCCGGGAACCCCAGCGGATCGCCGGTTTGGTGGTGGCCATGCGCACCATGAAATCCAAGCGCGGCGATACCATGGCGTTCATTACCCTGGATGACCGCACCGGGCGCATTGAGGCCTCGCTGTTTGGCGAGATGTTTGAAAAGCTGCGCGGACAAATCGCCGCCGATGAAGTCGTGATTGTCGAAGGCGAGGTCTCCAACGATGATTTTTCCGGCGGGCTTAAGCTGCGTGGCAAGGACGTCACGCCCATGGTGGCGGCGCGTATGCGGTTTGGCCAAGCGGTTGAGCTTGCGTTGGATGCACAGCAACTCAATGGCCGGTTAGTCGAGAGTTTACGTACCAGTCTTTCGCCCTATCGCGACGAGGCGGGGCTGCCCGTTCGCTTGCAGTATCGACACCCCGACGCCGTGGGCTGGCTGGAGCTGGCGGATGAATGGAAAGTCGCGCCCAGCGACGATTTACTGCTGACCCTGCGCGATGTGCAAGGTCAGGTGGGCGTCCAGTTGCGCTATAAGTAAGGCGCGTTCCGCGCGGTGCCTTGCGTGGCAGGGTCAGGGTGCGATAATGGTTGCATTACATGCGCGTTTCGACATGGCTTATTTTTAACAGGCAGAGCCGATGAATCCTAATTATCTCGATTTTGAACAGCCGATTGCCGAACTCCAGGCAAAAATTGAGGAGCTGCGCTTGGTCAGCTCCGATAGCCAAGTCAATCTTTCCGATGAAATTGCCCGGCTGGAAGAGAAAAGCCGCAGGCTCACGGAATCGATTTTCAAGGATTTAACCCCTTGGCAAGTGTCTCAGTTGTCACGCCATCCCCAGCGGCCCTACACGTTGGATTACCTTGAGCACATTTTCAGCGACTTTGATGAGTTGCATGGCGATCGCAACTTTGGTGATGACGCCGCGCTCGTGGGTGGGATAGCGCGCCTGGATGACCAGCCGGTCATGGTAATCGGTCATCAAAAAGGCCGCGACGTTAAAGAAAAGGTTCGGCGTAATTTTGGCATGCCGCGCCCGGAAGGCTACCGCAAAGCCTGCCGGCTAATGGAAATGGCCGAACGCTTCAAAATGCCGGTGCTGACCTTTATCGACACGCCGGGCGCCTATCCAGGGATCGACGCCGAAGAGCGCGGACAGTCGGAGGCCATTGCCTACAACCTGGCGGTGATGTCACGGCTGAAAACGCCGATTATTTCTACCGTCGTCGGCGAGGGCGGCTCCGGCGGTGCACTGGCGATTGGCGTTTGCGATGAACTGCAGATGCTGCAGTACTCGACCTACTCGGTGATTTCACCGGAAGGTTGCGCGTCGATTCTGTGGAAGAGCGCCGAAAAAGCCTCTGACGCTGCTCAAGCGATGGGCATTACCGCCGAACGTCTAAAAGAACTTGGCTTTGTTGACTCGCTGATCAAGGAGCCGCTAGGCGGTGCACACCGGCATCCGATGACGACCTCCGAGCGCGTTAAAGAGGCGCTGGTGGCAAGCATTGATCGGTTGCAACGCATGGATACCGAGGCATTACTGACGCTCCGCTATGATCGTCTGATGAGCTATGGCGCGCCAGCTGCCTAAATCACTGGTTGGCCTGCTTAATGACGCCCTGGTGGAGACCCCGCCGGGGCGCTCTATTTGGGTGGCTTTATCCGGCGGGCTGGATTCGTCGCTGCTGCTGGCGATAGCTGTCGATGTATGCCGAAAGGCTCAGCGTCCGCTAAGAGCGCTGCACGTTAACCATGCCCTACAGCCTGCGGCCGACGCGTTTGAGGCGCACTGTCTGGCGTTGTGTGCGTCGTTTGATGTGCCGCTAACGCTGGCGCGACTAAAGGTTGAACGCCAAGGCGAAGGTCTTGAAGGCGCGGCTCGACGGGCGCGTCTGGCTGCCTTTCAGCAGCATATTCCTTTAGGGGATACGTTGTGGCTGGCTCAGCATCAAAACGATCAGGCCGAAACGCTGTTGCTGGCTGCGATGCGCGGTAGTGGGGTTCGCGGACTTGCCGCGATGCCTTATCGGCGCGAGTGGCAAGGCATTACCTTGCTACGTCCCTGGCTGGATGTCAGTCGCCAGCAAATCGCCGAAACGGCCAGGGCCATGCAGCTCGCCTGGTGTGAAGATCCAACCAATCGCGATGTCACCCTGGACCGCAACCTGCTGCGCCACCAGGTGATGCCGCTACTTGAAGCGCGCTGGCCTGCAGCCAGCCGGGCGCTTTCTCAAAGTGCCCGGCTGGCGGGGGAAGCTGACCAGTTATTGGCCGCCTACGCCGCCGAAGAACTGCAAACACTGCACGGTCGCGATGGCAGCCTTGATGTGGCCGCGTTGAGATTACGCGAGCGCCCCCGCCAGCGCCTATTGGTGCGCTCGCACTGTCAGCAAAGCGATCTGCCCACGCCTCCTCGCAAACGTCTGGAGAGTCTGTTGGATCAATTGGCCGCGGCGGCCGACGCTCAGGTGCGAGTCACTTGGCCTGGGGCGGAAGCACGGGTGTGGCGTGGGCGGTTATATATCATGCCGCCGTTGGAGAGACTGGCGCCCTGGCAAACCCAGTGGGATGGACAGCCGGGCATCGAAACACCTCTGGGGCCGCTGCGGCTGTCGCTTAAGACCGCACAGCCTGTCACCTTGCGCTGGCGACGTGGTGGGGAGGTGATTCGTCTGGCCGAGCGCGGGCGGCGCGAGATTAAGCGACTGCTGCAAGAAACTCAACTGCCGCCCTGGCAGCGTGATCGGTTGATCCTGGTGATGCACGAGGAGGAGTGCCTGGGCGTGGTTCAACTACCCGCCACCTTACTGTGGCGGGCGCAAGACGCTACGTTTGTTTAGGCGGAGACTCCACAACGTTTAATTGAAATCCCGCTGCGTGCATGTACGCTTGCTCTTGCTCCAGATCAGTACCCAGCAGCGTCGGCTCGTCGCTCTCAGGTAACGTAATGGTCAAGTGATCATCGTCAGCAGCCATATTGGGAAGCGGCGGGGCAGTTTCAGGACGCGAATGGTTCAATAACACCGCCAGTCGTAGAAGGCGAGCCAGCTTGGCGCTTTGTGCCTGCTGGTTTTTCGGTAGTGTCTGCCATTCTTTGAGAGGGAATTTACGCCGGTGGGCGCGCACTAAAAATGCCAGCAAGCGCTGCTCTGGGCGCGAAAACCCAGCGAGGTCCGAATGTTCAAGCAGGTAGGCGCCGTGGCGGTGGAACTGGCTGTGAGAAATCGCCAGGCCAATCTCGTGAACGTGGCTCGCCCACTCCAGATAACGGCCCAGTGAGCTGCTTAGCGACCAATCTCGGTTAAGCTCGGTAAACAGCCGAGCGGCGGTATCCGCCACGTTATCCGCCTGTCGAGTATCCACTTCGTAGGTGCGTTTGAGCACTTCGAGGCTTTTTGAGCGCGAGTCTTCGGCACTGTTACGCCCGGCCATGTCATACAGAACCCCTTCGCGTAGGGCGCCGTCGGCAAAGCGCATCTGCGCCAGGTCAAAGGCTTCAAAAATGGCGCTTAAGATCGCCACCCCAGCAGGAAATACCTTGGCCCGGTCAGCCTTTAAGCCGTCGAGCTCAACGTTATCAAGCTGTTTGCACTTGATCAGCCGCTCGCGCAGTTTCTTGAGCCCGCTGCGGGTAATCAGGCCCTCTTGAGAAGTATCGCCGTAGGCTAAGAGTACGCTGGCGGCCGCTTTGATCGTGCCACTGGAACCAACGGGGTCATCCCAACCCAGGTGTTGATAAGGGCGTTGGATATTGGCCAGTTCAGACAAGGCGGCGAGTTCGGCGCGGCGCATGCGTTTTTCACTCAGCTCGCCTTCCGGAAAGAAGCGCCGTGAAAAGGTCACGCAGCCCATGCGCAAGCTTTCCAGTGCTTTGGGCTCAAAGGCCTCGCCAATGATGAATTCGGTAGACCCACCGCCGATATCGACAATCAGGCGGCGGCCATTTTCCGCCAGGGCATGAGCCGCTCCCAGATAAATAAGGCGGGCTTCTTCCCGACCGGCAATGATCTCGATGGGGTGACCCAGTTGGGCTTCGGCGCGCTCGATAAATGCCTGACTATTATGGGCATCGCGCAGCGCGTTGGTCCCCACAATACGCAAATTTTGTTGGGTGATGTCGGTTAAGAAGGGCGCAAACCGGCCCAAACAATCTAACGCGCGCTGAATGGCCTCCTCGCTAAGCTGACCGTGTTCATCCAAGCCTGCGGCAAGCTGGACTTTTTCACCCAGGCGGGCGACCACCTGAAGGCGTTCATTTTGATAGTTGGCCACCAGCAGGTGAAAGCTGTTCGAGCCTAGGTCGATGGCGGCTAAACGTTGCGGCTCCCCCCGCTCGCCCGCTGGGGCAAAGGCGTCGGTGGGCAGCATAATGTCCTTGGGCATGAGCTATCCTTGGTGTTAATTGCCCCAAGGTTGCGGCGGCCTCTATTTATTGTCAATTGCCAAAAGCTTGCGTTTGGCGCAGGGGTTGACTAACATCGAGCTACTGGCTTGATCCGACCGGATTTACCCAGCTACAACCTAGGTCGTCCGAGACATTATTTAGCGTCGAGTTTGACGCCATGACGCGGTGAATGTTGAGTGTATCGCGCCCGATGATGTCGGCCAGATATCCAAGTCGTCAGATAGCCCGCTGGTTTAGCCGTTCCTGTGCTAACCAGATTTACCAGCACTAGCACCCTCGAACTGAGTCACAGTTAATCATGTGGTTAATGAGCCTCAGTCTAGCCCCTTTATCGAGCGCGTGCCTTCTCGGGGTCTGAACGCATCACACGGCGCTTAGCCATATCATTAAGTGCTACGCCTCCTGTCTTATCCCGGCGCTTGGCGCCCAGCTTTCATGAGCAACTTTCTAACACACCGATGAATCTCACTGAACTCAAGCAAAAAACCGTTCCCGAGCTGCTCGATATCGCCCGTGAAATGGGTATCGATAACTTGGCCCGTTCGCGCAAGCAGGACATCATTTTCGCCATCCTCAAAAAGCATGCTAAAAGCGGTGAGGATATTTATGGCGACGGTGTACTGGAAATTCTTCAGGATGGCTTTGGCTTTTTGCGCAGCGCCGACAGCTCTTACCTCGCCGGGCCGGACGATATCTATGTCTCGCCCTCACAAATCCGTCGCTTTAACCTACGCAAGGGCGATTCCATCTCGGGCAAAATCCGTCCGCCCAAGGAAGGTGAGCGCTATTTTGCGCTGCTCAAAGTTAGCCAGATCAACTTTGACCGTCCAGAGAACGCCAAGCATAAAATTCTCTTCGAGAACTTAACGCCGCTGTTCCCGGATGACCGCATGCGTATGGAGATCGGTAACGGCTCCACTGAGGATCTGACCTCGCGGATCATTGACCTGACCGCGCCGATTGGCAAAGGTCAGCGTGGTCTTTTGGTGTCACCGCCGAAAGCGGGTAAGACGCTGATGTTGCAGAACATCGCGACGTCGATCACGCGGAATAACCCCGAGTGCCATCTGATCGTTCTACTGATCGACGAGCGCCCCGAGGAAGTCACCGAAATGTCGCGCACCGTGCGTGGCGAAGTGGTGGCTTCAACTTTCGATGAACCGCCCGCCCGCCACGTGCAGGTAGCCGAAATGGTCATCGAAAAAGCCAAACGTCTAGTTGAGCACAAGAAAGACGTGGTGATTCTGCTCGACTCCATCACCCGCTTGGCGCGTGCTTACAACACCGTGGTGCCTAGCTCGGGCAAAGTGCTGACCGGCGGTGTCGACGCCCACGCACTAGAGAAGCCAAAACGCTTCTTTGGGGCGGCGCGTAACATCGAAGAGGGCGGTAGTTTGACGATTATCGCCACGGCGTTGGTTGATACCGGCTCGAAAATGGACGAAGTCATCTTCGAAGAGTTTAAGGGTACCGGTAATATGGAAGCGCACTTGGACCGCAAGCTGGCGGAAAAACGCGTATTCCCGGCGATCAATATCCGCCGTAGTGGCACCCGGCGTGAAGACTTGCTGGCCTCCGAAGAAGAGATGCAACGCATGTGGATCTTGCGCAAGCTGTTGAATCCCATGGAGGACACCGCTGCGACTGAATTCCTGATTGATCGATTGAAAGATACCAAGACCAATCTTGAGTTCTTTGAAGCGATGAAGCGCCGCTAGCGTCCATAAAACAGACGCAGCGGTACTGCTGCCAGCCGGGGAGTGTGCATTGAAGTACCATGATCTGCGCGAGTTCATCACGGCCCTCGAAGCCCGGGGCGAACTGAAGCGAATTACCGCTGAAGTCGATCCTTACCTGGAAATTACCGAAATCTGCGACCGCACCCTGCGTGCCGGTGGCCCGGCGTTGCTATTTGAAAACGTCAAGGGTCACGACATGCCGCTGCTGGGCAATTTGTTCGGTACTCCCAAACGGGTGGCACTGGGTATGGGACAGGATTCTGTTGAGGCCCTGCGTGAAGTTGGCAAGCTGCTGGCGTTTTTGAAAGAGCCCGATCCACCCAAGGGCCTCAAGGATGCCTGGAGCAAACTGCCGATCTTCAAGCAAGTACTTAGCATGGGGCCCAAGCAGGTCAAGCGCGCCCCGGTTCATGAAGTGGTTTTTGAAGGCGACGAGGTCGACCTCGGGCGACTGCCGATCCAGCACTGCTGGCCGGGCGATGCCGCCCCGCTGGTGACCTGGCCGCTGGTGATCACCCAGGGACCGCATAAAAAGCGCCAGAACCTGGGTATCTACCGCCAGCAGAAAATCGCCAGGAACCGGTTGATCATGCGCTGGCTATCGCATCGTGGCGGCGCGCTGGATTTTCAAGAGTTTCAAAAAGCCCACCCGGGCGAGCCGTTCCCCGTGGCGGTCGCATTGGGCGCAGACCCAGCGACGATTTTAGGTGCTGTGACCCCGGTGCCGGATACGCTGTCTGAGTATGCCTTCGCCGGGCTATTGCGTGGCTCACGCACTGAGCTGGTCAAGTGCGCTCATGCTGAACTTGATGTGCCGGCATCGGCGGAAATAATCCTCGAAGGATTTATCTACCCCGACGATATGGCGCCGGAAGGCCCTTATGGCGATCATACTGGGTATTACAACGAGGTTGATCACTTCCCCGTGTTCACCGTGACGCGGATGACCATGCGTCGCGATGCGATCTACCACTCCACGTACACCGGCCGTCCGCCAGACGAACCCGCTATTCTCGGCGTGGCGCTCAACGAAGTGTTTGTGCCCATCCTGCATAAGCAGTTTCCCGAAATTATCGATTTCTATCTGCCGCCGGAAGGGTGTTCCTACCGCATGGCGGTGGTCACCATGAAAAAGCAGTACCCCGGCCATGCCAAGCGCGTGATGATGGGCGTGTGGAGTTTCCTGCGTCAGTTCATGTACACCAAGTTTGTCATTGTGTTGGACGACGACGTGGACGCGCGCAACTGGGAAGATGTCATGTGGGCCATCACCACGCGGATGGACCCGGCTCGGGATACCGTCATGGTAGAAAACACCCCGATCGACTATCTCGATTTCGCGTCTCCCGTATCGGGCCTCGGGTCGAAAATGGGCCTCGACGCCACCAACAAATGGCCGGGTGAAACCGACCGTGAATGGGGCACGCCTATTGTGATGGATGCCGAGGTCAAAGCTCGGGTCGATGCGCGTTGGGAAAGCCTGGGCATTGATATCCCCTTGCCACCCCCGCGGAAAGGTAGCGGTTCCTAGCACCCTGACAGATTTTTAAACATAGAGGCTTTCATGAGCGCAAGGATGTTAACTTGCCACGTTACGGCCGTTGAGGATCTCAATCCCGACGTATTCGGTGTTACCCTCGAAGGGCGTGCCGAAGCCATGCAGCATGCCCCAGGGCAGTATTTAGAGCTTAAGCTTGATGAGTCGACATGGGTGCCTTTTTCGATCGCCAGCGCCGAGCGCGGCGATGGCATCATCGAACTGCACATTCAGCACTGGCCCGAGCGCGAAAACTCGGCTCGCCTGCGTGAGCTGCTCCAGGTCGCCAACCAGCTCACCGTGCGGTTGCCCGGCGGTGACTGCGTGTTGGATACTCAAAGCGAGCGCCCGCTTTGGCTGATTGCGGCGGGTACCGGCTTTGCCCAGATGAAAGCGATCATTGAAGCCTCGCTGAAGCAGCAGCCCGAACGTCGCATTTCGCTGTGGTGGGCGGTACGTGAGCACCGTGACCTTTATGCTGAAACGTTGGCTTGCGAATGGGCGCAGCGTTATCCCAATGTCGATTTCCAGGCCGTTACCGAGTTTCCGCTGACCGAACCCATGGCCCCCGGCGAGCGCATTGGTCATCACCCTGGGCGTATCGATTCAGCACTCGAGCAGGCGGCGATGATGCCCAGTGAGTGGGATGTCTACATTTCCGGCTCGCCGGGTATGGTGTACGCCTGTATGGATGTGCTGGAGCGTAAAGGGCTCGATGCTGACCGGGTGTTTTCCGATGTATTCTCTTACGCTCCGCGTGCCAAACAGCTCTGATGCGCTGCAAATGGCGTTAGCTAGTTGCTTTTAGCGCCGTATACAGGCAGGATAATCTCAAGATTAAAACGTTCGCCGCAGCCCTAACGCGGCCAATACCAGCGCCAGGATATTGTTATGTCATTAAAACGCGCCTCCATTAATGCTCTGCGTCTGCCCATGTGGACGAATAGCGGTTGCGCGAATGGCGTCCTGGTTTATGGCTATTGGTTTAGCGACGGTGTGCCGATGGCCGACGCCTAACGTCGCGCCTGCAGGCACACCCAACGGGTTGCCTGCCGAATGCCAAGAAGCCCCGGTGGGAAACCTCTCCGGGGCTTCTTGCGTTTTAAGCTGTCATCACTGTACACAGGTATTTCATTAAGGAGCTGACTCATGACCTATCGTGCATTTTTCCTCGCTATGGTGAACCGCTATACCGGCTACCGCTATGGCTGGCGATTTAGCGACGCGCGGTCGGTGTCAGCTGCCACCTCCGTCCGTGCCAGTACCGGTGGCCTGTTGGTCAAACGATGTCCCACGATTACGGAGAGTTAACCCCATGAATGCCACCGTCAGCGCCATGCTCAATACGCCGTCTGCTTCGCACGATTCGACGACGATGCGGCTGCCCACGCCGTCTGAATTACGTGCCCAGCTTCCGATGGATGCCGCCCTCAAGGTGCAGATTGACGATCAGCGGCGCGCCGTACAGCGCATCCTCAGTGGGCAGGATGACCGATTACTGGTGGTAGTCGGCCCTTGCTCGGTACATGATCCAAAGGCCGCACTCGACTACGCCGACCGTCTGGCCGCCTTGAGTGAGGAGGTTAGCGACCGTTTACTGCCAGTGATGCGGGTGTATATCGAAAAGCCCCGCACAACGGTGGGTTGGAAAGGCTTGGCGTACGACCCTCATCTGAATGGCCGTGGTGATATGGCGCAGGGATTAGCGCTATCCCGCGAGTTGATGCAGAACGTGGCGTGTCGCGGTTTGCCCGTGGCCACTGAGCTACTGCAACCGATGCTGGCGACCTATTTGCAAGATGTTCTAAGCTGGGTGGCGATCGGAGCCCGGACTACCGAATCGCAGCTGCATCGCGAGCTTGCCAGCGATTTGGTCGCCGCCGTAGGCTTCAAAAACGCCACCAGCGGGGATGTTCAGGTGGCCATCGACGCCATCGAGGCGGCGGCGCATTCGCACCAGCGGTTTGCCCTTGACGAACAAGGCCGCCCGGTTATGCAGCAAACGGCCGGCAATCCGCATACCCATGTGGTGCTGCGAGGCGGCCATGGCGAGCCCAATTACCAGGCCCACCACGTGCGTAAGGCAGTTAACACCCTGCGCGAAGCGGGGCAGAACCCGCGCTTAATGGTCGATTGCAGCCACGCCAATGCGCGTAAAGACCATCGTCGCCAAAGCGAAGTGATGCTCGATGTGCTCGCACAGCGCCAAGCGGGTGAGGCTAACCTAGTGGCGCTGATGCTGGAAAGTCATCTATTTGAGGGTAAGCAGTCGTTAAAGCCCGGCGCACTGCGCTACGGTGTGTCGGTGACCGATGCTTGTGTCGGCTGGGACACCACCGAACGGCTGCTAAAAACCGCCGCCGAGCGCCTACGCTAGAAGGATTCAGGTATGACTTGTTTGCCCTGGCCAGCCCCGTATCATAGACAAATATTACTTTTATCTTGCCTGCGAGGTTGGCCATGGTGTTTACCCTTGAGCCTTACGATCCCACTACCTATCGCCGTAAGGCGCGTATGATTACCTTCATCATGGCCGGACAGCTGCTGATTTTTGGCCTGCTGTTTGCCATGCTGCTGACGGGGGCTTTCGGTCCTAGCCTGTGGTTAAACATATTGGGTGGCGTGTTAGGTTTACTGGCTACCAGCGCGATATTTGCGGCGCTGCGCGACCGGCCGTGGATGCGAGAGGTTGGCTACGTATGGCAGCTTAAGCAGCATCTTGCGCGGATCAACGGCTATCTGCCGGCTCTCCGCAATGCTATAGGCGAAGATAATCGTACGGCGCTGGATATTTTGGCATTTTACCATCAGGGGTTGGCGCAGTTGGCTGAGTTTAACGGGCGTTCGCCCAGCAATGATGGCGAACGCCAGCGAGTTAACGAGCGTCGCGCAGCGTTGGCATTGCCTCCGCAGGTCGAGCGCTTTGATCCCCAAGATTTACAAGCCTTTAAACGCGGCTAAGTTACCCACCCGTTACTTCAGGAACGTATCGCTATGACGACACCGTTAAAATGTTTGCTAGCAGGGGTTATGTTTGTCGCGATAGGCGGCTGCGCCGCTGTGGAATCGCCCTCGGACGGAGCGACGCCATCTGACGGTTCCGCGCTGGATGTTAAGGCGCCCTTACTCCCCTCGGCGCTGTTTTCCGGACAATCAGAGCAGTTTGAGGCTTGGCACTGTAGCCCGGCGCGGCAACATCTAATTACGGCTGTAGATGGCGAAACGCTGCGTCTTTGGTCACTGCATGGCGCTTGGCGTTTACCCCAGGCAGTGGTGGCCAGCGGCGCGCGTTATCAAGACGGCGACATCAGTTTTTGGAACCGGGGTGAACAAGCGTTGGTAGAGACGCCCCGAGGCCAACTCCAGTGTGATTTGGCAGCCAGCCGTGACGCCTCGACCCGTGAGGAACACCCGAACGTCATGTTCCGAGGGCAGGGTAACGAGCCAGGCTGGTCGGTAGCGTTGGCCCACGATTCACCTGAACTCACCCTAACTACTGATTATGGCGAAAACGTTGAAACGCTCAATTATATGGTGAGCGTAATGGATAACGAAGCGGGCCGAGTCGTTTTGGAAAATGCCGATGCCGACGCCTTTTTTCGCGTTCGCATTGAAGCAGGGGCTTGCTTCGATGACATGAGCGGCCACCCCTTTCCGGCACGCGTTACACTGAGTGTCGACGGAGAGCAATACAGCGGCTGTGGCCAGGGTATCGCACCGTCGAGTTAGTCGTTGTTTGATGGCTCGCAGGGGAGTACCTGGGGCGGATAGCGCCACTTAGGCTCGACGAAAGCGGTAGCGCAAAGCGCATCACGGTTACCCAGCGCACGTGCCGCAAGGCGCGATAAAGTCGTTAACTGGACACTCCGTTGGCTGGTCAGCTCCTCACTGGTGGCGACGGGCGTCCAGGCATCTGCCTGACGCGTGGCCAGGGTAAAGCTAAAGGGGTGGAAACCAGGAAAGCCCAGCCGTATATCGGTGGCCACTAGGGCAAGTTGTCCATCGATTGGACGCATTTCGTAGCGTAAAAACGGCCCGGCAAACCATGCCAAGCGCTGCCCCGCCACGCCCTCAACCGCTGCGCTTTCCAGCTCTGCTCCTCGTCGTAAGGGTTCAAGCGTAGGCGTTGCGTTGCCATCAAACACGCTCACCAAGCTTTCGTAGTAGCGGTCACCCTCTACCACGGTGGCGCGCCATAGCAAGATATTAAACGGGGTTGGTTGCACCAAGCGCGGCGCGCTAGATAATCCCTGCTCAGCTAAGGTCGGGGCAAGTTTGTGCTCAACGCTTAGCTTCGCGCCAAAGGCCAGTACCAAGTAGATGCTCGATATCCCAAGCCCCCAGGCACACCACTGTCGGACCCGTCGGGTGAGCAAGGCGGTGATTAAACATATCAGTAGGGGCAGTGAGTAAAAAGGATCGATGATGAAGACAATGGGCCAAGCCACTGGCGGCGATTCAAGCGGCCATAAAAGCTGCGTGCCGTAGGCGGTCAAGGCATCCAGTAGCGGGTGAGTGATCAGAATCAGTCCAAAGAAGGCGGCCCATCGAGCGAGCGATATATCCTTGGCAGGAGCAAAGCGAGCACTCAGTAACGCTAACAAACCGGCAAGCCCTGTGAGTACAAACAGCGAATGGCTAAAGCCGCGGTGCTCGGTTACATTGGACACGGCATCGCCATAGTCGATCACTACATCAAGGTCAGGCAGGGTGCCTAGTAGTGCGCCGATGAGCACCGCCTTACGTCCAAGCCGACGCCCTAAAACGACTCCTCCCACTACGGCACCCAATGTTGCCTGCGTGACTGAATCCACTGGTGACTCCCTGGGGCAAGCCCCACTACTATTAATAACGGGTTAATGATGCATGATTGATAATTAAAAGTGTAGCTGTAATGCTGTTGTATAATTAATGTGATGAATTACTGCTCGGCATCATTTTTTGAACCGGCCGCAAAAATGCCGTTGGGGTGCTAAGCTGGCGCATTAAGAATACGAGTGGGGCGGTTTGCCCCTAACTTCGTCATATGACGCAACAAGGAGAAATGGCATGCAATATCTTCATACCATGGTGCGCGTCAGCGATTTGGATGCATCGCTGCACTTCTACTGCGAGCTGTTAGGGCTCAAGGAAGTCCGTCGTAAAGAAAACGACAAAGGCCGTTTCACGTTAGTCTTCCTCGCCGCACCGTTTGACGAGCCGCGCTCCTCACGTCTCACCGCCCCGGAATTGGAGTTAACCTATAACTGGGACCCGGAAGAATACACTGGCGGGCGCAACTTTGGTCATCTGGCTTACCGGGTTGACGATATTTATGCGCTTTGCCAAAAGCTTAAGGATAACGGCGTGACCATTAACCGCCCCCCGCGCGACGGCCATATGGCGTTCGTGAAATCGCCGGATGGCATTTCCGTTGAACTGTTGCAAAAGGGTGACGCGCTGGCCGCTCAAGAACCTTGGGCGTCGATGGAAAACACCGGTAGCTGGTAAGCATGACATAAGGAAAGGACAACCATGACCATGAAAGGCTGGCGGTTATTGCCTTGGCTTGCCTCGGCGGCGCTATTGTTAAGTGCGTGTAGCAGTGCACCGGGGCCGAGTCCTGCACCGCAAGAAGAGGGTCCAAGCGATGATTCGCTGTCGGGCGCAATCGTTGAGCAACGCTGGAATCTGCTGCTAGTAGGCACCAACGAGCGGTTGTCGATGCCCGAAACCGCGTTCTTTGAAATTGGCCGTGACGGCCGCATAAGCGGTCACGATGGCTGCAACCGGTTTAGCGGCGAGGTTTCATTAGGCGACGATCAGCGTATCGAAGTGACTGACCTGTCAACGACGCGCAAAGCGTGTCCAAAAATGGACGATGCCGAGCGGGTAACCGAGATGCTTGAAAACGCTTACCGATACCTCATCGACCATGATCGGCTGGTATTCTTCGGCCCGGATAGTCGCGTATTGGGCGGCTGGCGCGAAGGCAATTAATAGCCAGTTATTTTTCAAAAGGCGGATTGAAGCGGGCGATAAAGCGCGCGTCAATCCGCTTTTTCCATTGCCAGACCCACTTGCCTGACAAGCCCAAGGAACCACGGCTGGCAATGGCGCGGCCGTCGCCGGTGCCGATCAATGCCAGTACGCGTCTTGGGGGTTGCCAGGCCGCTAGCGCTTCGCTGTGGCAGGCCCTGCGCAGGTTGTCTGCCAGGTGTGGCCCCATGCGCACTGCGTATACCCCGGCGTTGGGCAGGGGTGGATCATAAGCCGCACAGTCGCCCGCCGCGAATAGGCCTGTCTGGCCCACCACTTCAAGCGTGTTCTCCACCTCAATAAAGCGCTGCTTATCCAGCGGCAGTTGGGTTTTCGAAAGCCAGCCGTGACCGACCGCCCCGGTGGCCCACAGCACAATATCGGCAGCCACGAACGCGCCCTGCGTGGTTAATACGCCACCCTCGATTAGTGTTTCCCCACGCCGCTGGCGATGCACCTGAATGCCTGCCCTGGCTAACGCGCGCAAAGTTAACCAGCGGGGCAGCCGTCCCGCGTCGGGCAGCAGGGTGCGTGACGCGCTGAGCAAATGCCCCTGCCAGTCAATATCCGGGCGTTGATGGCGTAATTGGCCCAGTACACTCATCAAGGTTTCGCAGCCCGCCGCACCACCGCCCACGCTCACTACACGCTGGCTGGCGCCATGGGGAAGTTGCTCGACGTCATCGCGTAACGCCTGCCAGCGCTGGGGCAGTGAACTGAGCGGGCGCATGGCCAGCAGGTGAGGAAGGTGGTCGCCTTGCTGCTCGGGGAGTGACAGGGTAGACCCCACGTTGAGTGAGGCCACATCAAAGCGCAGCGTCTCGCCGTTGGCCAGGGTGACATGGCGCACTGAGGTGTCCATCGCCACCGCTGGGGAATCGACAAACCGCGCGCCTGCCCGCTGGCAAAGTGCCGCAACGTCGATCTGCGTCTCGCGTAGCGTAGTTTCCCCCGCTAGCCACGCCGGTGCGCTGCCAGAGTACGCCGCCAACGAACTGTCGCTGACCACGGTGATCGTGATGCCTGCATCAGGGTGCTCGGCAAAGGCCTCCAGTACAAAGGCGTGGGCATGACCCGCGCCAATGAGTAACAGTTGGATCATTTAGCGGCACCGCGCCGCCAGGTGAAGTAGCGCTTCAATAGTGAAAGCACCCGTTCGGGTTTGTGGGCGTTTTTCCATGCCCCTGCCGTTGCCTTGGCGGCCTCGCCAAGCGTGGGGTAAGGGTGAATGGTGCCCAGCAGCTTGTTGAGGCCGAGGCCGTGTTTCATGGCGATGGTGAATTCGCCTAGCCATTCGCCAGCATTCTCCGCCACGATAGTCGCGCCGAGAATCTTGTCTCTCCCGGGCACGGTAAGCACCTTGATAAAGCCCTCGGTGGCACCTTCGGCAATCGCCCGGTCGCTTTCGCTCATGGCATAGCGCGTCACTTCATAGGCGATGCCCTTGCCGATCGCCTGTTTTTCATTCAACCCCACCCGCGCTACTTCAGGCTGAGTGTAGGTGACCGCGGGCATAAAGCGGTAGTCCACCGCAAAGCTTTTCAACTCACCAAACAGCGCATTCACCGCTGCGTGCCACGCTTGATGGGCCGCCGCGTGGGTCAACTGATAGGGGCCGGCGAGATCCCCGCAGGCCCAGATATTGGGCAGCCGCGTTTGCAAGCGATCGTTGAGTTCCAACGTGCCGGCGGATGTAGTGGTGATCCCTAGGGGCTCAAGCCCCAGCCCTTCGATATTGGCCTGGCGGCCAACACTCACCAGCAGATAGTCAAAGATGAGGACAGAGCGGTTTCCCTGATGCTCCACGGCCAGTTGATAGCCTGACTCGTCGTTGAGAACTTCAAGTGCTTTGGTGTCGGTCATTACCGTCACCCCTTCGCCCGCCAGGGTGCGTTCAACATGTTCGCCGACCTCGTCGTCTTCGCGCCCTAGTAGCTGGGGCATGCCTTCGACAAGCGTTACCTGGCTACCCAAGCGGGCAAAACTCTGGCTGAGCTCGCAGCCGATGGCACCGCCGCCCAGTACCACCAAGCGCTTGGGCAGCTCGGTAAGTGACCATAGATTTTCAGAGGTAAGCACGGAGACAAGCTCAATGCCGGGCAGCGCAGGAACCTTGGGCCGGGCGCCGGTGGCCAGCACGACATGGCGGGCGGTGAGGGTTTTATCGCCAACCTGCACGTGCCAGGGCGAGGTCAGCTTGGCGTGGTCCTGATACACCTCAACGCCCAGTTGGGTGTAACGCTCGACGCTGTCGTGGGGTTCGATATCGGCAATCGCCTGATGGACATGGCCCATTACCATGGCAAAATCAATCTGCGGCTCGCTTGAGGTAACCCCAAAACGTGGCGCGGTGCGAATCTCGTGGGCCGCTCGGGCAGCGCGAATCAGCGCTTTTGAGGGTACGCAGCCGGTATTCAGGCAGTCGCCGCCCATTTTGTGTTTCTCGACCAGCGCCACCTTGGCCTTGACGGCGCTGGCGATATAGCTGGTCACCAGCCCCGCCGAGCCGCCGCCAATCACCACGATGTCATAATCAAAGCGCGACGGTCGTGTAAAGCCTTTATAGGCCTTATGCGTTTGCGCCAAGAGCACAAGGCGTCGGGCGATCCACGGGAAAATCGCCAGTAATGCAAAGGATGCCAGCAGCATCGGAGAAATAATCCCCCCGAGGCTTTCCAACTCACCCAATTGGCCACCGGCATTGACGTAAATGGCGGTGCCGGGAAGCATGGCCACCTGGCTTACCCAGTAAAACGTGACGGTCTTGATGCGGGTCAGGCCCATCACCAGGTTGATCATGAAGAACGGAAACAACGGCACCAAACGCAGAGTAAACAGATACAGGGCACCGTCGCGCTCGACGCCGCGGTTCACTGCTTCAAACTGACGCGGAAAGCGCTTCTCGATTGGCTGGCGGAATAAAAAGCGCGACAGTAAAAATGCCAGCGTCGCCCCCAGTGTGCTGGCAAAGGAGATAATCAATAATCCCCAGCCCAGCCCGAACAGAGTTCCCCCAAGCAGCGTGAGCAACGTAGCACCCGGCAGCGAAAGCGCGGTCATCACCACGTAAACGGCAAAAAAGATCCCCGCCACCTGCCAGGGAGACTGGCCGAACGCTGCCTGGAAATCATTTTGGTAGGCTTTCAGGGTATCCAGGGTGAACCATTGGTGGGCACCACTCAGGAAAAAAACGCCGATGGCAACGATGAGTAGCCCTGCAATCAGTAAGCGTTGTCGGTTCAAGGTCATCTCCAGCGAAAGCCATTTAAGGGGGTACGGGTCAGTGAGCGTGCGGCGTGTTTCCTTACACCGGTGCGTTAATGCCTTGCCAGCGCTGCCAGTCATCGGGGCGGTCAACATCCCATACCGTGGCGGGAAAGGCGGCGTTCAGTGCCAATTGTTTAATGCGCTGGCGGGTAGTCGCCAGTACTTGGTCGGTTCCCCAGGGGATTGAGTCAAACAGCCCGGGGTAGTCGTGCTGGGTACCAATCAGGGCGTAGCCGCCGTCTTCAGCGGGCAGCATGACCACATCATGGGTGTTGAGCTGCTGCGCGCAGACTATGATCAAGTCGCTGGAGATGCTCGGGCAGTCGCTACCCATCAGCATAGCGGGCCCTTGTCTGCTGTTCAGCGCGTGGCGGATGCGCGAACCCAAGTCGCCACTTGGCTGTTGCGCTAAACAAATGCCAAATTCAAGGTGCAGTTCGCTAAACAGTGGGTGAGCGTGATCCAGCGCTGTCCATAGGGTGATTTGGTCAGCGGACAGCGCCTGGCAGGCATTGGTGACACATTGGCGAACTAGTTCGGCGTGGGCATCCGCGGCACCCTCTGCGCCCAGTAACGGCATCAGGCGTGTTTTGGCCTTTCCCGGTAGTGGCGCTTTAGCCAATAGGTGTAGCTTGGGCAACTCAGCGGGCATCGCGATACTCCTTGGCCAATTGGGTGGCGCTAACACCGCGCCAGTAGCGGTAGCGCAGCCGCCACATCAAGCGAATTGTGGTCCAGGCGCCGTGTTGATCCCAGCGCCTTCCCGAGCTTACCACTTTGGCATCTAGGCAGGCGGGAGGCGCCTGTTTTTTCAGCCGTTTGCAAAGCTCAATATCTTCCATCAGCGGCTGGTCGGGAAAACCGCCCGCTTGCTGAAACGTGGCCGTACGCACAAATATTGCCTGGTCACCGGTGGCCAGGCCGGTGAGCCGCGAGCGCACATTCATCATCATGCTGACTATTGGCAACCAGCGGCTGCGGCCTGCCAACTGGATATCAAACCGCCCCCACACATGGGTGTCTAGCGCTTGGTTGATTGCCTCTAAGGCGAACTTGGGCAGACGAGTGTCGGCATGGAGAAATAACAGCACGGCACCGCAGGCATGCTGCACGCCGAGGTTCAGTTGCCGTGCCCGGCCAGGTTGGCTGATGATCACCGCATCCACCAGCGGGGTGGCCAGCGCCACACTTTGATCAACACTGCCGCCATCGACGACAATCACCTCGACGCGCCCATCACCGCCGTGAGCACGCAGCGGCTGCAGCGGGGCAAGGCTCGCTTGGATGCCGGCGGCTTCGTTCAGCATGGGGATGATAATACTGATGTTTATCGGCGGGCGCGGGTTAGCCAAGCTCAATAATAGGCCCTCCCGCGGCATCGGCATCGGCGTGGTCATGGGTGACCAACAGGGCAGGTAAACCCGCTTCCCGCAGCTGACTAAATACCAGCGTGCGCATCTCCTGGCGCAGTGCCGTATCCAGCTTGGAAAAGGGTTCATCCAGCAGCACAGCGCGAGGCTGTGAAAGCAGCAGGCGCATCAGCGCCACCCTGGCCTGTTGCCCGCCGGAAAGCGTGGCGGGGTCGCGGGCTTCAAAACCTGCCAAGCCTACCTGTGACAATGCCTTGGCGACCCGTTGGGCTTTATTCTGGGCATCGCGGGGCAGACCAAAGCACAAGTTACCCGCGACGCTCAAATGGGGAAACAGCAGTGCGTCTTGAAATAGCAGCCCAATGCCGCGCTGCTCAGCAGGTAAGGTAAGGACGTTTTGTCGGCCCAGCGTTACGTTACCCTGGGCGCTGAACGCGCTATCCAAGAACCCGGCTATATACGCAAGCAGGGTGGATTTGCCCGAACCGGAAGGTCCCATTACGGTAAGCACATCACCTGGCGCTACGCGGGCATCCACGCGCAGCAACTCACGTTCCGCTAAGTGAATGCTAACGTTATCCAATACCAGCGCTTGCGGTGTCGCGTCGTCCACGGCCATTGTTTAGCTTCCTGACGTCGGGGTTGAGAGCTTACGGCGGGAGACGCCAACAAAGCGGGGCACGGCCAGGGCAATCATAAAACCCACCAATGGCAAACCCGCCTGTACCAATGCCCAAACGCCAATTAAGCGCCGGTTACCCCCGGACGCCAGCGACACGGCTTCGCTGGTGACGGTTGAAACACGGCCCGCACCAAGAAGTTGGGTCGGCAAATACAGGCCGATGCTGACCGCCATGCCAACTGCAAAAGCGGTTAATAATGGGGCCAGCAAGAGCGGTAGCCGTACCCGCCAAAACGCACTATTCTGCGACACTCCTAGCGACTGGGCGATATGTAGCCAGCGTGGGTCCAGCCGACGGTAAGACTCCGATAGCGATAGATACACGTAGGGCAGCACAAAAAGCAGGTGCCCGACCACCACCAGTGCCAGCTGCGGGCGGATTCCCAGTCTTTCAAAGGCCACCACCAAGCCAAATAAAAAGGCGATTTGCGGCACCAGTAAAGGCAAGTACAGCAGCCAAAGCGCACGGGTAGGGTGAAGCTGCTGGCGTTGCTCGTGTTCCAGAGCGGCGACTACCAGCAGCGCGGCAAGTCCTGTGGCGAGCAAGGCGATCACCGCCGTGCTACTCAGTGGTTCCACCAATGTTGAGACGCTGCGCTGCCAATGGTCCAGCGTGAGCGTTTGGGGCAGAAACTCTGGGAAGCGCCAAAACCCTGCCAAAGAAAACAGGGCGAGCCCGACAATCGCGGCTACTGCAGAAAGGCTGGCCAGTAATAATCCCGTTCGGCCTATTAGGGTAAGGGCGATTTCTCCGCGCTGGCGGCTGCCGTTGGTTAACCATCGTCGGCTAACGCGGCGCACTAGCTGCTCCAATAGCCACCATGTCGTCAGGGCCGCCAAGGTAACGCCTAACTGTAGCACTGCTGCCGCCGAGGCCATAAAACGGCGGTTAATATCCGGGTCGTTAAACCAGCCTAGTACCAACACGCTCAGCGTGGGTGGCCTGGTCGGGCCTAATATTAACGCCATGTCGACTACCGAGGTGGCGTAGGCGATCACCGCGTACACCGGCAGGCGAATCAGTGGGTAAAGCGACGGGAGTACGCTTTTCAACCAAGCCAGGGTAGGTGCATAGCCTAACGAGCGTGCTATACGCAGACGCTTATCGACCTGTAACTGAGGCAGCGCTGCCAGGCTCATCAGCAGTAGAAAGGGGGCTTCTTTTAGCACCAGTCCAAAGGTTAAGGCCAGGCCCCAGGCGTCGTTAACAATCAGCGCATCCGGCGGGCGTTGCCAGCCTGATAGCCAAGGCGATACCAAGCGGGCCATTAACCCTGATGGGGCGATTAAAAAAGCAAACCCAAAGGCGACCGCCGCGTGGGGAATGGCGAGTAACGGCGACACCATCCGGCGAATGCCCCGGTCGAGCCAGGTGCCTTGGCTGGCGGCCAAAAACAGCACCACGACAGCAAAAGCCAGGGCGGTACTGATGAGGCCGCTGGTAAAACTCACCACCACCGAGCGCAATATTCCAGGCTGGGTGAACAGTGTATGCCAAGGTGCCAGACTTACCTGCTCGCCACCCAGCACAGGCAGATAGCCAAATGCAGGCAACAGCACCATGCCAAGCCCTGCGCACACCGGAATCACCAGCAGGGCTATGATGAGCGCCGGGGCTAGCCGTAACATCTATTCATCAACGCCGTAACGCTCAAGCCACTCATCCTGAAGCGCGGTCATCCAGCTCGGATGCGGCTCGGGCAGGGTGTTGGAGAGCGCATCGGCCGGTAGTTCTGACACATGGCGCTCACCCTGTTCAAACAGTGCCTGTGCATCGGCATCCAACTGGTCGATATCCAACACGCTATGATCGCCCCACATCGCAAGCGACTGCTTTTGGGCCTGGGCTTCCGGCGACATCAGGAAGTTGGCCAGCGCCATCGCGCCTGCTTTGTGGGGTGAGTTGAAGGGGATCGCCACGAAATGGACATTACCCAGAGTGCCGTCTTCCAGCACGTAGCTACGCACACTCTCGGGCAGCTCGTACTCATTCACGGCGACGGCGGCATCGGTGGGGTAAAACGAAAATGCCAGACTCAACTCCCCATCACTCATCAAGGTGCGCAGGTTGGGCCCAGAGTCAGGAAAGTTGCGCCCACTGCGCCACAGGTGCGGGTGCAGCGCGTCCAAATACGCCCAAAGCGGAGCAGTAACCTCCTCGAAATCGGCTTCTTCCACCGGCTGATAAAGCGCATCATCCTGATCGGTCAGTTCAATCAGCGCCTGCTTTAAAAAGGTACTGCCGGTGAAGTCGGGGATGCGCGGATAGCTAAACTGACCGGGGTTATCCTTGGCCCACTCAAGTAGCGTCTGCATGTCCTGCGGTGGTGACTCAGTCTGGGCGCTGTCGTAATAGAAAGTGATCTGCGCCTTACCCCAGGGCGACTCGTAGCCCTCGGTGGGGAGGGTAAAGTCAGTGACGACTTCCGGGTTCTCATCCGGGTGGGTGAGGGCGAAGTTGGGTAGCGACTCGGCAAAGGGGCCAAACAGCAGGTCGCGTTCGCGCATTGCGGCAAAGTTTTCGCCGTTGATCCAGATCAGGTCGATGCTGCCTTCGTCGTCGTTGCCCGCCTGCTTCTCGGCCAGTACCCGGGACACCGCACTGCTGGTGTCGTCCAGCTTGACGTGCTCAACGTCAATGTTGTGCTGCGCCTGCATTTGCTCGGCCACCCAGTCGATATAGCGATTGGTACGCGAATCCCCGCCCCAGGCGTTCCAGTAAACGGTTTGGCCTTCGGCCTCGGCTAACACCGCTTGCCAGTTACCGGGGTCGGGGGCTGCCGCGGCGGGCAGCGCCAGTGCCAAAAGAGGGGCCATCAGGGTAAAACGGCGGGCATTCAACATCGCATACCTCTCAATCGAACAATAGGGGTAACCTGCGTCTTTCCAACGCCCGGCATTAAAGCGTGGCGCGCAGGCGCTGCAGTTCGTCCTGAATACGGTCGATGATCGACGGCGACAGGTAGTGCTCCACCCGGTCGCGCACGTGGGCAATCACGGTGGGATCGGTAAGCTCTGCCGACCAGTCCTCGCCGCGCTGCCGAGCATCCTTGGCGCGCAGGTGCTGGGCGCGCCACTTGGCGCACCAGGTCAGCGACCACAGCCAGGTGGCGCGGCGGCAGGCGACCAGCGTTTCGGCGCTGGGGGAGTCGCCCGTGGCGGCCTGCCAGCCGCGGTAAAAATCGACCACCTCGTCCAGCGATAGTACTGCCTGGCTGTTGAGATCCCAGGTCGTGGAGGTATAAAGGCTGGTATGGGCCAGGTCGATCCCCGGCAGGCCATAGCGGCCCTTTTCCAGGTCGACCAGCACCGCGCGCCCTTGGGCATCGATCAGGAAATTGCCGGGGTGGGTGTCAAAGCTGATCAGGCAGCGTGCGGCATCGGCAAGCACCACCGGCAGGGCATCAAGCTCGGCACGGACGCGGTCGATGACGTTAGTGCTCAAGTCCGCCTGCTCGAGCCACTCAGACTGACGGGCGACTTCTTCGCGCATGGCCCGCCATGGATCAGCCGGCGACAGCAGTGGGGCGGGCTTATCCGGCAGCGGCAAGCGATGCAGGCTGGCAAGCGTCTCGGCGATGCGCGGCAGATCCTCCGGGAGTCGCGCCAATCGGCCGTCGATAGCCTCCACCAGCAGGCCGCCTCGGGGCAGGGCGTCGCTGACGTCCAGCAGGCCATGCAGGCGCGGTACATGCCCGCCCTGACTGGCGCGGGCGTAGCACGCCGCCTCGTAGGCCAGGTTCTCTTTTGGCCCTAGGTTCATCTGGCTCTGTTTGGGCAGCCGCGCCACCCAGTCGTCGCCGTCGCGGTGTAGCCACACGTGGTCGTGGGCAAGCCCGGTATCCGCCATGGGCGAAAGCGCGCGGTAGCCAATCCCCGCCCGCTGTAATTCATCCGCCAGCGTCTGTATTCGCGTCTCTGAGAGTGTCGGCATAGCACAATCCGTGTAAAGGCAACCTTCAATGCCACTCAGTGGTCGTTGTTGTACCAACCTTACACGGTTGAGAAGAAAAAGTAGTCAGGACACGATGGGGAATGATCAACGCATCGGGCGCCCCGCCTAGTTCTGCATGGGGATATCATCTTTCCAGCGAAAGCCTACGCCCCCGGCTTTCCAGATGCCGTCGCTGTTGAAGGGATGCGGGCCAGCAAGGTTGATGTGCTGGGGCAGGCCAAAGTGGGGCGCCAGGTTCTGCCTGGCTTTGACCGTCACCCGGTCCATGATCCGCAGGCCCTGCTCTTCGGCGGACATGTGCGCCTCCGGCGCTGCCCGGTGCGCCAGTGCCCAGTTGTCGATGTACAGCAGGTCGCCGGTGTCGTAGTGGTAACGTATCCCGAAGCCTTTCTCGAACGACGCATTCAACAGATCGTTGTAGTCGCTCAAAAGCTGTTTCATCTCGTCTTCGTTGAGCAGGCGAAGCTGGTCGGTAGCGGCAGGGGTCTGTTGCAGTTCGTCGATGGGGCGTCCGTCTTCCGGCAGCCGTTCGATGACCGCGCCGGTCATGCCCAGGTGCAGCCATACGCTCTTGCGCCCCGAGATGGGGTGGGTGTGGACGACTGGGTGGCTCACCCCTGAGGCGGAATTGACCGAGACAAGGCGCTCCCAGAAAGCCTGCTTTGCCTCGGGGAGCGCGTCGAAGGCAGCGCCCTGATGGGCGAAGTGCGTGCCGCCGCCCTGTTCGGGCGCCCGCGCCATATAATAGGCGGAATGCGAGAAGATGGCGGCTTCGAAGCTGCCGTCGTTGTGCCACTGGGGCCCCACGCCCAGAATGCCGTAGCGATTGTCGTTGGAGCAGCGGAAGACATCCCGGTTCATGCCCGGCGTTGCCGGATGAACGCCGTGGGTCGAATGGATTTTGCCCGCGCCCCACCACGTGCTGGCCTCGACCAGTTCATCCGCCGAAAGCTCCGTCTGGTGCTTGAAGACGATAAACCCGCGGTGGGCCATTTCCACTTCCAGGGCGTCGATGACGGGCTGGGGGAGCCGGGTGCGAACATCGGCGCCGTATATTTCAACGCCCAACGGTTCCAGGGGCTTGACCGTCAGTCCCGTTTGCTCGAATAGCGAGACGCGGTCAGGCTCCAGCGGCGGTAGGGTGGGTGGCGTGCTCAGGAACTTATCGGAGGATGTTGCCATAGGAAGCGACCTCGATGGGTGAATGCTGGGCAGCGTCACTCGCTAGAGGGTGTGACCCGCCTCGGATCATCAGGATCAAATGGTCCAGATCCTATGGGCAGGCCGTCAGCGGTTTTGTTCCTCAGGCGTCGGCAGGGCGGGGCATGATACGCAAGACGGCACCTGCCAGGTGCCGTCTTGGTGCGCGCTATGGGCGGACGCTAAAGCGCCGCAATCTTCGCCTTTTGCTCTTCCAGCAGCTTTTTGGCGGCCTGGAACTCGGCCAGTTTGCCGCGCTCCTTTTCCACTACGGCTTCGGGGGCTTTGGCGATGAAGCCTTCGTTGCCGAGCTTTTTCTCGATGCCGCCAATCAGCTTGTCCTGCTTGTCGATCTCCTTGGCCAGGCGCTTGAGTTCGGCGTCCTTGTCGATCAGGTCGGCCATGGGCACCAGCACTTCCATATCGCCGACCAACTGTGTGGCCGAAAGCGGGGCGTCGTCGGGGTTGGCAAGCCAGGTAGCGCTTTCCAGCTTGGCGAGCTTGGCCAGGAAGTGGCGGTAGCTTTCCAGGCGCTCGGCGTCTTCATCCTTCCCTTTAGTGAGCAACACGTCGAGGGGCTTGCCGGGGGCAATATTCATCTCGGCGCGGATGTTGCGCACGGCGATAATCACGCCCTTCAGCCATTCGATATCGCGGGTGGCCTGCTCATCGATTTTGCTGTCGTCGGCTTCAGGCCACGATTGATGCATGATCGACGCACCATCGCCGACGTAGGTGCCCGCCAGCGGTGCGACGCGCTGCCAGATCTCTTCGGTGATATACGGCATCATCGGGTGAGCAAGGCGCAGAATGGTTTCCAGCACGCGCACCAAGGTGCGGCGGGTGCCGCGCTTGGCTTCTGCCGTGGCATTGTCGTCCCATAAAACCGGCTTGGAAAGCTCCAGGTACCAGTCGCAGTACTCGTTCCAGACGAATTCGTACAGCGCCTGAGAGGCGTGGTCGAAGCGGTACTCGTCCATCGCCTTGGTGACCTGGGCCTCGGTTTTCTGTAGCTGGGAAATAATCCAGCGGTCGGCCAAGGAAAGCTCAACATCGTTGACGCCTTCGTCGTCCAGTGTGGTGCCGCAATCTTCGCCTTCGGCGTTCATCAGCACGTAGCGAGAGGCGTTCCACAGCTTGTTGCAGAAGTTGCGATAGCCGTCCAGACGGTTCATGTCGAACTTGATATCGCGTCCGGTCGTCGCCTGGGAGAGAAACGTAAAGCGCAGCGCATCGGTGCCGTGGGCTTCAATGCCGTCTTTAAACTCTTCTTTGGTGGCTTTGGCAATCGCCTTGGCCTTTTGCGGCTGCATCATGTTGCCGGTGCGTTTTTCGAGCAGCGCGTCCAGGCTGATACCGTCGATCAGGTCGATGGGGTCGAGTACATTGCCCTTGGACTTGGACATCTTCTGGCCCTGGCCGTCGCGCACCAGACCGTGTACATAGACCGTCTTGAACGGGACTTCGTCGGTGAACTTGAGCGTCATCATGATCATCCGGGCCACCCAGAAGAAGATGATGTCAAAGCCGGTGACCAGCACGCTGGTGGGGTGGAAGGCCTCAAGCTCCGGGGTTTGTTCCGGCCAGCCGAGGGTCCCGAAGGTCCACAGGCCCGAGCTGAACCAGGTATCCAGCACGTCTTCGTCCTGGGTCAGCTCGATATCGACGCCGAGGCCGTGCTTCTCGCGAGCTTCGGCTTCCGTGCGGGCAACGTAGACATTGCCTTCGGCGTCGTACCAGGCGGGGATGCGGTGGCCCCACCACAGCTGGCGGGAAATGCACCAGTCCTGGAGGTCGCGCATCCAGGCGAAGTACATGTTTTCGTAGTTCTTGGGCACGAACTGGATGTCGCCTTTTTCCACCGCTTCGATGGCGGGCTTGGCAAGCGACTCCACGGCGACAAACCACTGGTCGGTGAGCAGCGGCTCGATCACGTCACCCGAGCGGTCGCCGTAGGGCATGGTGTTGTTGACGGCTTCCACCTGCTCGAGCAGGCCCAGGGCGTCCATGTCGGCGACGATCAGCTTGCGCGCCTCGAAGCGGTCGAGCCCGACGTACTTGGCCGGTAGCGTGGCGTCTTCATCTGGCTGGGGAGTGCCTTTCAGGTCGTAAATCTCGGCCTGCTCAAGAATCGCCGCGTCCTTGGAAAAGACGTTGATCAGCAGGTGGTTCTGGCGCTTGCCGACCTCGTAGTCGTTGAAGTCGTGGGCCGGGGTGATTTTTACGCAGCCCGAGCCCTTGTCCATGTCGGCATGCTCGTCGGCGACGATAGGAATCCGACGGCCGACCAGGGGCAGCTCGATAAACGTGCCGACCAGGGAGGCGTAGCGTTCGTCTTCGGGATTGACCGCCACGCCGGTATCGCCCAGCAGGGTTTCCGGACGCGTCGTGGCGACCACCAGGTAATCTTTGCCGTCGTCGGTTTTAACGCCATCCGCCAGCGGGTAGCGGAAGTGCCAGAAGCTTCCCTGCTGCTCCTTGTTCTCTACTTCTAGGTCGGAAATGGCGGTGTGCAGCGTCGGATCCCAGTTGACCAGGCGCTTGCCGCGATAGATCAGGTTTTCTTCGTGCAGGCGCACGAACACTTCCTGGACGGCCTTGTAGAAGCCGTCGTCCATGGTGAAGCGCTCGCGGGACCAGTCGACGCTGGCGCCCATGCGGCGCAGCTGGCGGGTAATATGGTCGCCGGATTCTTCTTTCCACTCCCATACCTTGTCGATGAACGCATCGCGACCCAGGTCGTGGCGGGTTTTGCCCTCTTCAGCGGCGATCTTGCGCTCCACCAGCATCTGCGTGGCGATACCGGCGTGGTCGGTGCCTACCTGCCACAGGGTGTTGTTGCCCTGCATCCGCTTCCAGCGGGTCAGGGTATCCATGATGGTGTCCTGGAAGGCGTGGCCCATGTGCAGACTGCCGGTCACGTTGGGCGGCGGGATCATGATCGAGAACGGCTCGCCGCGGCCTGACGGGGCGAAACGGTTGTCGGCTTCCCAGCGCTCGTACCAGCGGGTTTCGATCTGCTCAGGTTGGTAGGTCTTTTCCATGGATTGGCTCACCGCAACGATGCTCCCCGCAGGGAAGCATGGAATTCATAAGGGGTCGAAAAAATGGCGACAAGTATAGCGCGATAAGGGGCAGGGCGTCAGGCCCTTACCGGGCGGCGATTCAGCCCGCGCATGGCGATCAGCCCAAGCACCGGCCCGGGCAGCAGCCACCAGATGACGGCCAGTTCCTGGCTGCTCCATAGCGATGTGACCAGGGCGATCGACGGGATGGTCAGGCCAAAGCCGATGGCGTTCATCATGGCAAGCGCCGCGCCCAGACGGTCCGGCGGCGCGGTGGACGAAGCCAGTGCAGAAAATTGCGCCGAGTCGGCGATCACGCTCAGCCCCCAGACCAGCAGCAGCGCGATCAGCAGCAGGGGTGGGGCAGCGCCGATCAGCGGGTAGAGCAGGCACAGGGCGCCCGAGGTGGCCAATGCGACAAACGCGACACGGGCACTGCCCACCCGGCGGCTCCAGCGCCCGGCGAGTACGCAGCCGGGCAGGCCAATGGCGATGATCGCAAAGCTCAGCCACGGCTGGACGTTGCTGCTGGCGCCGAGACGCGCAAGCTCCCGCGTCACCAAAAACGGCACCAGTGCCCATAGGGCATAAAGCTCCCAGCAATGGCCGAAGTAGCCAAGCGCCGCTGCCCGAAAATCCTTGTGTTTAAACGCCGCCAATCCCGCCCAGGGCCGACCGCCGCTGGCCTTGGCAGGCAGGTGCGGGCCAACGCCCAACTTATAAATCATCAGTGCGGCGACGAGTGCCAACAGCGATGCCAACAAAAGCGGCCACTGCCAGGGGAGATGCAGCGTAAGCCCGCGCAGCAGGTGGGGCGATGCGATGCCCAGAGTCAGCATGCCCACCAGCCAGCCCAGCGCCGCCCCGGCGTGGCTGGGCGTCCAGCTGACCACCAGTTTCATGCCCAACGGATAGATACCTGCCAGGCAAAGCCCCGTGGCAAAGCGGGCGATCGCGGCCAGGGTGACGTTATCCGCCACCCCGATGAAGGCTGCATTGATCAGTGCCCCGAGCACCGCGGAAAGCGCAAACAGCTGGCTGGCGCGGACACGGTCGGCAAGGCCTGTCGTGGCAATAAACAGCGTGCCGGTAATAAACCCGGCCTGCACGGCAATGGTGAGCAGCCCAAGGTCGCTCTCACTCAGGCCCACTGCGTCTTGAAGCGCTAAACCCACACCGTTGACGCTGAACCACAGCGAGGTGCCGAACAGTTGGGCGATAACAATAACGGCGAGTGGATAGCGCGTGAGCACGTTTACGGCTCCAGAAATTGTTTAAGAAGAATAACTTCGGGATGAGTGGACGTTCTATTGCTAGGCATCATGGGGTATCGCCACCCTGGTAATCAATAATTTGCTGTTAAGACGAATTTTTTGAAAACAGCATTGTCAGACGGCGTGGGTATCGACAGATAACCCGATTGTGGCCGTATTGATTAGCCACCTTGGGAGCCCAGGGCCAAGATCAGTCGCTACCTTGATGAGCCTTGTGGTTTTCGCGCTGTAGGTGGTCTGTTAGGGTCATATGGGGTATCGCAAGACCCGTCATGATTGTGTCGGGTAGCAAATACAATTTGTACGCAATTGGAGTTTTCATGCAATTAACCAAGCTTTTCGTTCCGGCAGTCGCCGCAATGGCGTTCAGTGTTCCCGCCATGGCCCAGCAACAAATGGGTGGAGGCGGTATGGGCGGCGGCACCCCCAGTGTCGATGACCAGGTGAGCCAACTTGACGAAATGTTGGATCTGGATGATGGGCAGAAAGAGGAACTCAGCAGCCTTATGACCCAGATGCAAGATGAAAACAGTGCCAAGGAAGAGGAAGCCCGAGAGCTGCAGCAGCAACTCGGCGAGAAGGTTCAGCCCGATTATGATGAAGCGTCCATTCGCGCGGATGCGGAGCGTCTTGGTGAGCTAACCGCTGAGATGACCGCGAATAGCGTCATCATGCAGTCCCAGATCGAAGGCGTGTTCACTCCGGAACAGCGCGATGAACTGGAAGAGGCCATGGCTCAGCAGCAGGAGCAAATGCAACAGATGCAGGAGCAAATGCAGGAACAGGGAGGCCAACAAGGCCAGGGCCAAGGCCAGGGTCAAGGTCAAGGTGAAGACGCATTGCAGTGATGGAAAATGGCCAGGCAGATTGCCTGGCCGCTCTTACAACGATAGCTTTTCGCTGTTGATGACCCCGCCAAGTGCGGGGTCACGCGTTTGTGGCGGATGGTCAGCTCAGTTATTTACCCCAGCTTATGCGGCACGACCTCATGCCCGAGTTCTTTATAGCGCTGCCAGCAGGCGCGTTTGGCGACCAGCACGTGCTGGTGCTGATTGATGATTTCGGCAATGCGCGCGAAGCGTTCAACGCCCTCGGGAATATCCGGGTGCAGGTTAAGCAGCGCGGTCTCCTCAGTGGGCATTGGTAACTGCTGCCAGCCGAGCGTAATCGGTACGCTCTCGGCCATTTCGCTGTCTTCCAGCGCGTGGGGTAGGTAGGCATCGTCACGGAATCCCCATAGAGCATCATCGGCTTGCTGGGCCAGCGCTTGGTCTTCGCAGTGCAGGTGAAGCCGGTAGCCTTTGTTGTGGATGGTTTCGGCCAGCTTGCAGGCAAACTGCAGGCGAGCATCCAGGGTCGTGTCCGGCAGGATATAAAAGTCAATGCGCGCCATGGCGAGTTCCTGGCTGGGCGTCTTGAGGCGCGTCGCCGCTGAAGCCAGCGGCGACGCAAACGGTGACGGATGACTAGGCCAACTGGGTCAGCCAGCCGTATGTATCGTCGCTGCGTCCGTATTGCAGGTCGAGCAGCTTGGTGCGCAGGCGCTTGGCCACGTCGTTATTGCCCCCCGCCGTGAGACGAATACGCTCGTCCTCGCTGACCAGCTCGCCCACCGGGGTGATCACCGCCGCGGTGCCGCAGGCGAACACTTCGGTAATCTCACCGGACGCCGCGCCTTCACGCCACTCGTCGATGCTGATGGGGCGCTCTTCCGGGCTTAAGCCCTCGTCTTTGGCCAGCGTCAGCACGGAATTGCGGGTAACGCCTTCGAGAATGGTGTCGGTCAGGCGCGGGGTGACCAGGCGGCCATCCTTGAAGACAAAGAACAGATTCATGCCGCCCAGCTCTTCGATCCACTTATTCTCGGCGGCATCCAAAAACGCCACCTGGCTGCAGTCGTGGGCGGCGGCTTCTTTTTGCGCGGCAAGCGACGCTGCGTAGTTGCCCCCGCACTTGGCAAAGCCGGTGCCGCCTGGGGCAGCGCGCTTATAATGGGAAGACAGCCAGATCGACACCGGCTCAATGCCACCTTTAAAGTAGGCAGCGGCCGGAGAGGCAATCACGTAGTAATCGACTTCGTGGGCCGGGCGCACACCCAGGAAGGCTTCCGAGGCAATCATAAACGGGCGCAGGTAAAGACTGCATTCGTCAGCATCGCTTGAGGGCGTGGGCACCCAGGCATGGTCCTGGGCGAGCAGGGCTTTCAGCGAGCCAATAAAGTCTTCATCGGAAAGCTCGGGCAGTGCCAGGCGCCGCGCGCTGCGGCGAAAGCGTTCGGCGTTTTTTTCAGGTCGGAACGTCCAGATCGAACCGTCCGCATGACGGTAGGCCTTGATGCCCTCAAAAATCTCCTGCCCGTAGTGCAGCACCGAGGCGGCGGGGTCGAGTGTCAGCGGGCCGTAGGGGCGCACCTGATGACCATGCCAGTCGGCGTCGATGGTCCAGCGCACGTGCGCCATATGGTCGGTGAAGTGTTTGCCAAAGCCAGGGTTGTTGAGAATATTGTCACGAATCCCGTCGGCCGTTGGCTGATTGGACGGCAGGGTCTCAAAGTGGGTATCAAAACTTGCAGTGGGCACGGCTGTTAGTCTCCGCTAGCAACACGCCTATCAGGGCGAATACTTGAATCAATGGGTTGATTAAAACAGGCGCACCGAGTCAAGCCCAGTACGCCTTGATGTGTTCAGGTTTAACGGTTGTGACGCTCAAAGGCAACCGCTCATTGTTTAGTCGTCGCCATTTTCAACCTGGGCGTCGTTTTCCCGGTCCAGCAGATATTGGGTAAGCAGGCCGACAGGGCGCCCGGTGGCGCCTTTCTGCTTGCCGGAATGCCAGGCGGTGCCGGCAATGTCCAGGTGTGCCCAGGGGAAACGGTCGGCAAAGCGCGACAGGAAACACGCCGCGGTAATCGTGCCCGCCGGGCGGCCGCCGATATTGGCCAGGTCGGCGAAGTTGGAGTCCAGCTGCTCCTGGTACTCGTCCCATAGCGGCAGGTGCCAGGCGCGATCCCAGGCGGCATCGCCGGCGTCGAGCAGATCCAGCGCCAGGTCGTCATCGTTGGACAGCAAGCCGGTGGCGTGGTGGCCAAGCGCAACGATGGCCGCCCCGGTGAGCGTGGCGATATCGACCACGCTGGCTGGCTTGAAGCGCTCGGCGTAGGTCAGCGCATCGCACAGCACCAGTCGGCCTTCGGCATCGGTGTTGAGCACTTCAACGGTGAGGCCTTTCAGGGTAGTAATGATATCGCCAGGTTTGGTGGCGGCACCGTCCGGCATGTTTTCCGCGGCAGCGACGATAAACACCAAGTTGAGCTTGGGCTTGATCGCCAGTAGCGCTTTAACGGTGCCGAACACGCTGGCCGCACCGCCCATATCGAACTTCATTTCGTCCATGCCCTCGCCGGGCTTGAGCGAAATGCCGCCGGTGTCGAAGGTGATGCCTTTGCCGATCAATACGTGGGGGGCCTCGTCAGCGTTGTCGGCCCCTTGATAGTTCATGACGATCAGGCGGGTCGGCTCGCGGCTACCACGGCCGACTGACAGCAGTGCGCCAGCGCCTAATTCGGCGAGCGCTTCTTCGTCAAGAATGTCGACGGCCAGCGCGCCTTTTGATTCGCGCCCTAGCTGTTCCGCCTGATCGGCTAAGTAGCTTGGCGTGCACACATTACCCGGCAAATTTCCCAGGGTGCGCGTATAGTTGATGCCCTGGCCGATGGCGCTGCCATAGCTGGCGCCTTGCTGGGCAGCGTCTGCGTCGGCGGCGCTGCTGATCATTAGGGTCAAGTGCGTTAGGCTAGCGGCAGGCGCTGGTTGGCGTTTGAACTGATCGAATCGGTAGCCCGCGCGCTCGATGCTTTCGAGCACTTTGCGTGCTTTCCAGCCCGTATCGCGGTCGGCCAGCGGTACGTCGGTCAGCATGACACTGGCGTCGTCGATGGGCAGTTTGATGAGCGCGGTCATGGCAGCATCCAGCGCTTTTAAATACGCTGCTTCATGACATTTTTCGCGCTCGCCAAGGCCAACTAATAGCAGGCGTTCGGCTCCCAGGCCTGGGGCATAGGGCAGTAGCTGTACGCTCGCAAGACTGGCATCGACGTCGCCACGGGCCACGAGCTGGCCAATCAACTGCTCGCTGGCATCGTCGAGCTTGGCCACGGCAGGCAGTAAATCGCCGTCTTTATAGACGGGGACAACAAGGCAGGCCGTTTCTATTTTGGCCGGGTTGGCCGTTTGAACGGAAAATTCCATGACGTCTCCAACAAGACAAGCATCGAGGTATTCAGGATAATGGATCAGTGTACCCAAGCAATGCAGGTGTTGCATAACATCCTGCACGACTAGCCGGAGAGCGCGTTGATATTATTCCGCTATTTAACCCGCGAAGTATTGCTCACCATGTCCGCTGTGGCGGGCATTTTGCTGTTGGTGATCATGGGCAGCCGCTTCATCCGCTATTTTTCGGACGCCGCGGAGGGCGATTTTCCGGTCAACATCCTTGGCAGCTTAATGGTCTACCACCTGCCTGGCTTCATGGAGTTGATTCTTCCGCTAGCGTTTTTCCTAGGCATATTGCTGGCTTACGGGCAGTTATATATGAACAGCGAAATCACCGTGATGGTGGCCTGCGGCATCAGCCCTACACGACTGTTGCGGGTAACGTTGCTGCCTGCAACGGCGGTGGCGGTGTTGGTTGGCCTGTGCAGCCTTTGGCTGACGCCGGCCGGGGCATTGCAAACCGCCGCCATTATAGAAGAACAGGAGAGCCGGTTGGACGTTTCGGTGCTGGCACCCGGTCGCTTTCAGGAATTTGGCGGTGGGCGTACCGCTTATATCAGTGGTTTTAATGATGACGGCAGCGAAATGCAGGATGTCCTGATTCACGAACAGCGCGGGCCTGGCGACGATGCCGAACACGATTATGTGACGCGCGCCAAGTCGGGCTATCAAGAAACGCGCATGGAAACCGGTAGCCGCTTCCTCGTTCTGCGTGATGGCGAGCGATACGGCGTGACGCCAGGGCAGCGTAATGCTGAACGACTGACATTTGAGCGCTACACGTTGCGTTTGGGCTTGAGCCGCGATCGCCAAGAACTGGACTCATTGGAGTACGCCACGACAGCGGCACTGTGGCAAGACGATAACGATCGTGCCCAGGCGCAATGGCAGTGGCGGGCCGGGTTGCCGTTAATGGTTTTTATACTGGCGATCATGGCGCAGCCGTTGTCCCGCGTGAATCCTAGACAGGGACGTTTCGCCAAGCTGCTGCCCGCCATCTTTTTGTACGTTGCGTACTTGAGTTTATTGCTGGCAGCTGTCGATGCGGTGGGCAGTGGTGCTTGGTCTAGTACCTTGGGTATATGGCCCGTTCATGGGGTGTTTTTAGTCCTAGGCTTATTGCTGATCTGGCAGTCGCAACGCAAGGGGATGCGCTGATGCTAAATGTGCTAACAGTCACCGATCGTCTCGACCGCTATATCGCTCGCAACGTGCTAGCAGCGATTGTAGTGGTGCAATTTGTCCTCTTGGGATTAGATATTACGATTGCCTATATCGACGATTTGGGTGATGTCCAAGAGGGCTATACAGCCCTCGATGCACTGATCTATTTATTAATGCGTACCCCTTGGCGCTTTTATCAATATGCACCGGTGGCAGTACTGATTGGCGCGCTGATTGGCTTGGGCAGTATGGCATCCAGCAACGAACTGACGGTAATGCGGGCAGCGGGGCGTTCGTTGGCGCGTATTGTCTGGAGCGTGATGAAACCCGTGCTACTGGTTGTCGTCGTGGTGTTGCTGGTGGCCGAGTATGTCAGCCCGCGTACTGAGCAATACGCTGAAGCGTGGCGGCTTGAACAGCTTCAGGGCGAAGGGGCTATGTTAACCAGCCGCAGCGGCTGGCAGGTTGAGGGCGACAGTGTTTATCGTTTTGGTGCCATCCGCGCAGACAATGTGGTGCTCGATTTAACCCGTTACCGTTTTGACGAAGAACGCCTCGTCGAAGCAACCTACGCGCGTCGTGCTAATTGGGAAGATGGAGGGTGGCGCCTTGAAGATGTAGCCACCACGCAAATTTTCGATGACCACACCGAGTCTGAGCAAACCGATACAGTGCGTTGGGAAACCGACTTTACGCCGATTCAGTTAGAGCGCCTGCTGCGTTCGGTTGAAAGCCAAGCGCCCAGCGAACTATGGGCCTACGCGCGCTCTTTGGAAGAGCAAGGCATGCAGACAGACCAACCTTTGCTGTATTTCTGGCAAAAAATGTTAATGCCGCTGACCATGGGATCGCTGGTGTTAATTGCCGCCTCGTTTGTGTTTGGTCCACTGCGCACCGTGGCAGCCGGCACACGCGTATTTTACGGTGTAGTGACCGGGCTGATCTTCAAATATGTTCAGGATTTGCTGGCACCAGCCTCGACGCTCTTTGGTTTCTCTCCCGTGTGGGCCGTTCTAGTGCCCACCCTTGCGTGTGCGGTGGTGGGCGTCTATTTCTTGCGACGTAACGGCTAACTCTGAGCGTTAAGGAGCCCTATGGCTAAGCAGCGTTTTCACCAGCCAGCGAATACGCAGCCCGCCGGGTTGGGGCCGCGCCTGGGGGCGATGCTCTACGATGGCCTGCTGCTTGCGGCGATCTGGATCGCCGTGACCGTCGCTCATCTGGCGTTTTTCAGATTCGTGCTGGACCAAGAAGCCGAAGCGATTGGTACCACAGGCGTCGATATCTGGAGCCTTCGGCTATTGTTGGTGCTGTTTACCACGCTATTTTTTGCGTTTTTCTGGCAGCGAGGCGGTATGACGCTGGGTATGCAGGCGTGGCGTCTGCGGGTACAGACCAACCAAGGAACCGCCATCTCATTCAAACAAAGCCTGGTACGCTGCCTGACGGCTTGGATGTCCTTGGCGGCGCTAGGAATCGGCTATTGGTGGGTATTGTTCGATAAGCAGCGTCGCAGCTGGCCGGATATTGCTTCCAATACGCAGATCGTTAGGTTGCCAAAATATTAATTTTCCGGGTAGGCACGCAAAAAATACGCCCACGACAAAGGGTTATAGACCCCTTAAAGCTACTTAAGACGAATCCCTACTAAAGGCTATATATTTCTACTTGCAAAGATGTATGCGAATCATTTACATTCATCTCATAGACTTTATGAGGTGCAGCCATGTACGTGTGTGTGTGCAAGGGAGTAACCGACCATCAGATTCGCCAGCAGGTGAGCGACGGAGCGCGCAGCTGGCAGGAAGTGCGCGAAGCTACTGGCTGTGCCACACAGTGCGGCAAATGCGCTTGTTTCGCGAAATCCCTCACTCGTGAAGCGGTCCATGAGGCTCGCTTAGAAGCCAATATGGATTTAGCGTACGCCGTGTGACGCGAATCGATATTGTAAGAATTATCGTTAGCAAATATATGATTTTCTTGAATTTTTAGGTCTTATCTCTATACTCCCAGTTAACGCTGGGAGTATGCCTTTGATGGCTAATACTCCTTGATTAACGTAACTGCTTGATAGAGTTTGCTAAACTATCAGCATTACAGGAAAAAGGTGACGTCATGAAAGGTGATCCGAAAGTAATCCAGCATCTCAATATCGCCCTTGGCAACGAGCTGGTCGCCATCAATCAATACTTTTTGCATGCCAAAATGTATAAGGATTGGGGCTTGAAGGCGCTCGCCAAATGGGAATACGACGAGTCCATCGAAGAGATGCAGCATGCTGATAAGCTTATCGAGCGCATCCTATTTCTCGAAGGTATTCCTAACCTGCAGGATCTGGGCAAGCTGCACATCGGTGAAAACGTCAAGGAGATGCTTGAGAGCGATTTGAAAATCGAGCACGATGGCCGTAATGACTATATCGAAGCCATTACCTATTGCGAGAGCGTTAAAGATTACGTGACCCGCGACTTGCTGCGTGATCTGCTCGCCGACGAAGAAGATCATATCGACCATATCGAAACTGAGCTTGGTCTGATCGATAAGGTGGGTATTCAGAACTACATGCAGCGCCAAATGCAGATGGCAGGCGACGAGTAAAGGTTTTAGCCAGCTTATCTTACAACGTAAACGGGCAGCCAATGGGCTGCCCGTTTTATTTTAAGCTTTACTCTTCATCATCAGAGGACTCTGATGACTCCACTATGCCGCATGCCATGCGGCTGCCACCACCGCCAAGCTCTTTGGGGTCATCCGAGTAGTTGTCTCCACCCTCATGAATCATAATGCTGCGTCCTTCTATATCGTCCAGGGTAAGACGAGGGGCGAGCACAGGAAGGGTCGCATTGCCGTCTTCATCTACGGTGAGTACTGGCAAATCACCCAAATGGCCTTCGCCGTAAGGTCCTTCATGGCTGTCTGTTTCTTCTGGGTCGTAGTGGCCTCCGGCATAAAGCGCGGCGGTCATGTGGCCGCTATCATTTTCCTGAGGCTCGCAGCTTGGGTTCTTATGCACATGAAAGCCATACACACCGGCGTCCAGGTCGCTAAGGTCAGGCGTTAACAGCAGGCCGTGCTCGCTATCCTCCAGTTTAATGCTGCCGATAGATTCCTCAACGCCATCGGCACTCACTTTATGTATCTCAACCTCCATACTGTCATCTGCTTGCACCGAGGCTGCAAGCAGCAGTGAAGCAGTGATACAACCGAGCGATGTCATATAGCGCATGTTGATGTCTCCTTTCCTTATCCGTGGAAAACTTTTGTTTAAGTACTCCTTCAAAGTAGTTCGCCGCTGGCTAACCCGCCAACACCAACTGCCGGTCACACACCATGGCGTTGAGTGTTGGGGCGATCCGTGGCCCAGATATCACGAGAGATGACATTAACCCGCCAAGCCGCGACAATAGCGGCCTGATTTGTTCAATGTTTTATAGACAGTCTTTGTCGCCAGATTTTTAGCGAGGATCGCTATGACGCCACTCAACATCCTCTATCAGGATGAGCATCTCGTTGCAGTGCATAAGCCCTCAGGGCTTTTGGTGCATCGCTCGGCGCTGGCGCGTGGTGAAACCGAATTTTTGCTTCAGCGGTTGCGCAATCAAATCGGCAAACGGGTGTACCCGGTGCATCGATTAGATCGGCCTACCTCGGGTGTGATGGTGTTTGGCTTGTCCTCTGAAGTCGCTGCTCTGCTGAGCGACGCGTTCAGCGAACGCCAGGTAGACAAGCGCTACCTGGCGGTAGTCCGCGGCAAAGCCCCTGAGCAAGCACGCCTGGACTACCCGCTGCGCGAAGAGGACGGCACACGGCCCAAGGCGGAAATGCCCGCCATGCCAGCGATGACCGACATCCGCCGCTTGGATAGCGTCGAGCTGCCGGTGCAGGTCGATCGCTACCCGGTGGCACGCTACTCGCTGGTGGAAGCGCGCCCGCTGACCGGGCGACGCCATCAGATTCGTCGCCACCTTTCACGGCGGGGCTACCCCATCATTGGAGATGCCAAGCACGGCAAGAGCGTGCATAACCACTTTTTTGCAGAGCAGCTTAGCGCCCCTCGGTTACTGATGGCGGCCACTTATCTGGCCTTTGACCATCCGCTGTTCGACAAGCGCATCCAACTTAGTTGCGCGCTGGACGACACCATGGTGGCGCTGTTCGATCATCTCGGCTGGTCCGGTCATTTGCCGCTGGACAGCGTGCGCACCCCGCCCATCGGTACACCATCTGCCCTTTTAACCTGAGTACAGGAGCCACTATGTCGTCTGCGGATTACGATTTTCGCTTTGGCGGGATTCGCCGTCTCTATGGGCAGCGTGCCGCGGACGCCTTTCGTCATGCCCACGTGGTGGTGGTCGGCGTAGGAGGGGTGGGGAGCTGGACGGTGGAGGCATTGGCGCGTTCGGGCATTGGCAAGCTGACGCTGATCGACCTGGACGATGTCTGCGTGTCCAACGTCAACCGACAGCTCCATGCACTGGATGGCACCATTGGCCAGCCCAAGGTCGATGTACTGGCCGAGCGTTGCCGTTTGATAGCACCGGAGATTGAGATCGTTGCCGATACCGCCTTTGTGACGCCCACCAATCTTGCCGAGCGAATCCCCGCCGACGCCGACCACGTGGTGGATGCCATTGACAGCGTGGTCGCCAAGGCAGCGCTGATCGCCTGGTGCAAAAGACGCAAACTCCCCATCACCGTGACCGGTGCGGCGGGCGGGCAGACCGACCCCACCCGCATTCAGGTAGCGGATCTCACCCGCACCGAGCACGACCCGCTGTTATCCAAAGTGCGCTCTCGGCTGCGCCGTGATTACGGCTTTTCCCGCAACCCCAAGCGGCGCTTCTCGGTCGAGTGCGTCTATTCTGACGAGCAGTTGGTCTACCCCAGCGGCGACGGTGAAGTCTGCCTGCAGAAGCCCGGCAGCGGTGATGCCACCCGGTTGGACTGTGCCTCGGGTTTTGGCGCTGCCACCTTTTTAACCGGCACCTTTGGTTTTGTCGCCGCTTCAAAGGTGCTAGAGCGGCTCGCCAAAAAAGCCGCCCAGCCCGCCACGCAAAAGGAAGCCTTATGATCGTTCCTGTCCCCGGTATTTACCGCCACTATAAGGGCAGCCTTTATGAAGTACTGGGTACCGCCCAGCACAGCGAGACTGAGGAGCCTCTGGTGGTCTACCGCGCCCTCTACGGCGACTACGGCCTTTGGGTGCGCCCGCTTGAGATGTTTATTGAAAATGTGACTAGAGAGGGCCGCAACCAGCCGCGTTTTGCGCTGGAGAAGGCCTTTTAATAAGCGGCTGTTGCTTATATTCTTTAATCAGCTATGGTTATAACCATTATCTTATAGCGTCAATATTGAGGATATAAGCATGAGGACCTTTGCGCTTTCCCCAAGCACAGGTGCAGGCACGCCGGACGTCGCTGGTTTTTTCGATCCGCGCACCTTTAGCATTCAATACGTGGTCAGCGACCCCGCCACCAAGCAGTGCGCAATTATCGACCCCGTTTTGGATTTTGATGAGAAGTCCGGCGCGACGGCCACATTTAGCGCTGACAAGTTACTGGCTTATATCGAGCAAGAGGGACTGTCGGTGGCCTGGGTTCTGGACACCCATCCCCATGCGGACCATTTCTCTGCAGCGCACTACCTGAAAGAAAAAACCGGCGCTCCAACGGCGATTGGTCAGCACGTCACCAAAGTGCAGACGCTGTGGAAGGAGATATACAACTGGCCGGAAATGCCAACCGACGGCCGCCAGTGGGACACGCTGTTTGCCGAGGGTGATACCTTTCAGATCGGTGAGCTGGGCGGCCGGGTGATGTTCTCGCCGGGCCACACGCTGGCCTCAGTCACCTACGTGATTGGCGATAGTGCCTTCGTGCACGACACCTTGTTCCAGCCGGACTTCGGTACCGCACGGGCAGACTTTCCCGGCGGCGATGCCAAGGCCTTATGGCACTCCATCCAGCAAATCCTCACACTGCCCGACGACACGCGTCTGTTCACCGGCCACGATTATATGCCCGATGGCCGCGAGCCCCAGTGGCAAAGCAGCGTTGCCGAGCAGCGGGCGCACAACCCCCACCTGGTGGGTAAAAGCCAGAATGATTACGTGGCGCTTCGCCACCAGCGCGATAGCGAACTGCCCATGCCCAAGCTGATTCTTCACGCCCTGCAGGTGAATACCCGTGGTGGACGCCTGCCCGAGCCCGAAACCAACGGCAAACGCTATCTCAAGATTCCTCTGGATGCCTTGGCAGGTGCCGCCTGGGATTAAGTGATACCTTGGAGGCAGTAAGAATAGTGCCAACGCTATCAAGAACCAGGCACATGGCGGCTTCTACTATGCCGCCATGTGCTTCGCTCAAAAGTTATAACGCCCTGACAACCAAAAGCGTGGGTCTTTGTGCTCGTCCGCTGAGGCCGCGTCGCCTGTGGTGGGCGTTGCCACTGCCGTATCCAGTGACCAGTTATCTTGCGTGTAACGAACGCCAACACCGCCGCCCGCCAGGGTTTCGCTTGGTTCGTCGGCAAACCCTTGGCGAGCTCCATGGTCATAGAAAACATAGGGGCTCAATTCAGGCGTGACTTGATAGCGGGCTTCCAACTGAGTGAGCCACACGCGGCTGCCGCTGATTTCTCCTTGTGGATATGCTCTAACGCTTCGGGCACCGCCCAGGCTCATGCCCTGTGAAGAATCCAGCGGCGAGTCTGCCCATTGCACTTCACCGCTGGCCAGCAGTGAGAAGCCTTGGCCAAGGTTTTGCAAGCGCGAAAGGCTAATATTGGCCTTGGTATAGCCACCATCCACTTGTTCATTGGCCTGGTTATTGATCTGGCCGCTTTGCAGGCGGGCCTCCCCAAACGTCACACCGCCCTGACCAAGCGAGTCCCGGTGATCAAACTGAAGCGCAAGCGGCACACTATAACCATAACGTTGCTGGTAGCTAACGCCTTCAAAGCGGTCGTTCAACTCCGTGTACTCGCCGCCAAAAGACGCTGTCAGGTTGGTCTGCTGCTGCCGAATCAGTGGGTAGCTGAGTGTCAGGTTGCTGGTATCCGCCGTACCGGTAAAGCCGTTGAATGGCGAGCGCAAATCATACTCGGTGCGCGCATAAGACACTTCCGCCCGCCAGCCCTGATAACCAATAGGCAGGGAATACGCCAAGCGGCCCAGCCATAAATCCTCTTCCGAATAGAGGGCGGTTACGCTTAACTCGTCGCCTACCTTTAACAGGCGGTTGGCCTGGACGCTGACGGTTGCGCGCGCTTCCCCGGAAGAGCGGCTGCCGTGATTATCCGCGCCCACAGAGCCGCGCAGGCGATCGTCTGCAGTCACCTCGGTGACCAAGTCCCCGGTGCCAGACGCTTCGCCTGGCCGCATGACGGGGGTGACGTTGACCCCTGGTAAATCGCCTAGCAGCAGGGCGGTGCGTTCAAGCTTGTCGCCTTGAATGACGTCGCCTGTGCGAAGATCGGAAAGGTAAGGCGAGATACCGTCGACCAGCGCGTCGTCATCGCCACTGACCGTGACCTCGCCATAGTTGCCCTCTACCAGACGTATTTCGAGCGTTCCCTGGCTGACATCCTGCTTAGGCAGCATTGCCTGGGCAAACGGGTAGCCGTTGTCACGATAAAAGCGGCTGATCTCATTGCTGATGCGCTGAAGCCCGGCCATGTCGTGCCGTTGTCCGACCCGGTCTTGAACCTGAGCTAACAGCGTCGCGTCATCATAGACGGTATTGCCGCTAAAGGTGATCTCGTCGATACGGATCTCGCGACTCTCGGCATCGCTTTCTGACAGCGGTGCGCCCTCCAGGTTAATATCGACAGAGGACTCGCGTGGCTGATAGTCACTTTCCGGTAGTGAGTCGCGAAGGAGGCGGCCTGCATCCGGCGGCGTTTGCGCATAGCTGGTGAGTGACAACGAACCCATCAAGCACATAGCCGTTACGGTCAGCGAGCGAGTGGTAAGTAAACCATAGTGCATTAGTTGTCTCCCTCAACGTCGTCATTCAAAGCAAAGTTGATACCGCTCTCAACAATCTCGATACCGCCGGGCAGTAAGTTTTCATTGGTGGATTCGTTGCGTAAGGCCATTGGTTCCTCTTGCTCGCTTGACGATGCCGCTTGAAGTGTTTGATTCACTACAGCATCAAAATTGGCATTAGGTTCTAACTCGGATTGTGGTTCCGGCGTCGGGGGAACTGGGCGGGTAGTAATCGCTAGTTCACCTTCGATAAAGTCGATGGCGTAATTGGGGTTCTGCGTGTTATCGAGACCCCCTTGCTGGATGGCGTAGCGGCCGATGTCTTCCCCGGTCTCGCGTTCCAGTTCGCCTGCCAGGGTATCGCCGTCAACCAAGCCACGTTCAGGCTGCTGATTTTCCGCTTGATAGGTCAGCTCGGGGTCGGAGCGGCCCTCGGTCTTGCGTTGGTCGTCGGCGGTCACGGTGACCGGGCGGGGGGGCACTACGTAGCTATCCGGCTGGGTAAATGGGTCCAGGGTGTAGTTGCCTGCATCGGTGCCGGTGAGGGTCCCGGTATCCGCCTGCTGGTCATAGGTGCCCACATTGACGTTATCGGAACGGCTGCGTGTGGCGTCAGTCAGTTCCGTCGTCGAAGCAACCTCATCATCGGTCAGGATTCCGTCCAGGCTAGCATCGCTTGGGGTCAGGGATTCGCCGTAGACGGACTCACCATCGCCAATCTCCGCCGCTGTTAGTGTCAGAGGATCAACGGTCAAGGTGCTGGTATTGGCCGTATCCGTGACGATGGCATAGCCCAGGGCATTGGATAAGCCGTCGTCATATTCGATGCGGTGGTCGCCGGCGTTCTGGTAACCCGCACTGGATAACGCTTCCTCAACTGACCACGTGGGGGTGCCCGATAAAATGCTGTCGTCATCGCCGTTGACGAAGCCACGGGTGTCTTGCAGGTCATAATCCGAGGGGACGTCGTCGCCGTAGGTGATGGTTTTACCGTCGGCACTGACCCGCACCTCGGGCTGCTCGCGGTAGATCAGGTGGCGTTCGGCATCCAGTGCCTCGGTGTAGTTCGCGGTGGTCGCGCTGCTGTTGTAGCGGAAGTCGCCTTGGGCGATGAGCGTCGCGATGTCCTCGCTGCCTGCCAGGCTGCCGGTGTAGAGCAGGGTGCCCCCGCCGGTGCCGGTGGTGAGGTCGCCGCTTGCATAACGAATATCGCCGCCGGTGGCGGTGCCGGGGGCTTCATTGTCGCCCGCCGTGAGCACCACGGCCTGGTCGCTGGTGGCCTCAGTGGTGATATCGTCGGTAAGGGTCAGGTCGCCGGTGGCCGTCGCAATAGCAATGGCATCAGCGGCTGTGATATTCCCCAAGCGCAATGCCTGCTCACTCATCAGCGAAATACCGTTGAGGGCATCAAGGCTTAACGCTGCGTCATGTTGCTCGGCATCGCCCAAATCCACGCTGCCTTGGGAGCCGATATCGGCGTCAACCGATGCGCTATCGCCCGTGGTGGCGAGGTCGACGTCAATGCCGTTTTCAAGGCGCGCTTTGATCGCCGCGCTATCGACCAGGGTCAGGTCGTCGGGCTGATCGGCAATCCCCATATCGTTATCATGCTGCCGCCAGTAGGCGGTGTTGCTGCCGGTGACATAGCCATTGGCGAGCAGGCCCGTATTGCGGCCCAGCAGGCCTTCGGCAACCTGGGTTTCATTACCCGTAGCATTCTCGACAGTGACCGCGCCGCTGGCGTCAGCGTTGTGTATTAACCCGGCGTTATCCCCGGCGAAACTGCCTATGCCCAGGTAATCGGTACCCTCAAACTCATCACCAATGAGTCCGACCACGTCGCCGCTGGCGGAGGCATTTTCAATGCTGCCTTCATTTCTGCCGACAAATCCGCCTGCATAGCCGCGAGTACCCTCGTTCGCGCTATCGGGAATCGTGACATCACCCGTGGATTGAGAGTTTCGAATCAGGCTGTCACTGGTATTGAGGCCTGCCAGTCCGCCCACATGGGCACCACCACTGACCGCGCCACTGGCCGAGCTGTCTTCGATCTGCGTCTGATCGTTGTACCCAACCAGCCCGCCCGCATTAAAGGACTCCGGGTCTCCGGTCACGCTGGCGGCAGAGGCGCTATTGTTGATGGAGGATTCGTTGGCCGAACCAATCAACCCGCCTGTTTCGAAATAACCCTTCACCTCTGCCTGGTCGCCACTCACCGTCACGTTATCCACGGTGGTGTCCTGGATACGCCCGGCCAACGCACCGACGCCGTAAGAAAAGCCAGTAGTGCTCACGTCAGGATTATGCAAGATCAGGTTGCTGATTGAGGCATCGGTGGTGGCTCCAAAGAGCCCCAGGTTGTCGCGATCATTGGCTATGGTGAGGTCACCAATCGTGTTATTGCCACCATCAAACTGGCCGGTAAAGATTGGGCCATTATCCGGTGGGCTGCCGTCGCCAATCGGGTTCCAGCCTTCATCTCCGTTAGCCGAAGCGCTTGCCAAGTCGTCATAGCCTGCGGTGTTGGCATCCAGATCATTTTCCAGCGCGTAGTAATAACCGCCGGTCAATACGTCGTCGTTATCGTTGATGTTCTGCAGCTGCTGCCAGTCGGTGAGGGTGAAGGGCTGGTCTTCGGTACCGAAGCCGTTGTTAAACAGCGGAGTTTGATCCGGGATATCGTCATCGCGGGTGATATGGGTTAAGTAGGGGCGTGAAAGGCCGTAACCGGAAAAGCTATCGCCTGCGCCTAATGACCAGGTGGTTTCGTCCCAACCGGCGTCGGTAAAGGTGGATACTTGCTGAATCTCCGCGGAGGTTAGGCCAGTGGCTCCGAAGTTATCATCTCCAGCCGAACCAATGCCGGAAGTCTCAACGTCCCAAAAATTATTTTCAATCTTGGGTATGGAGTCATCCTGTACGTTGATATCACCCAATAAGCCACCAACAGATGAGTTTCCAGTTACCTTGCCGGTGGCATAGCTGTTGCTAATTTCAACATCAGATTGCGAAGGTGGATCAGAGAACCCAACGCGTCCCGCTAAACCGCCAACTTTACTTTCGCCGTTGACGTCTCCCGTGGCAAAACTATTTTCGATTCTGGAGCCATCGGCTTGTACTATCCCAGCTAGACCGCCTACGAACTCATTGCCTTCGATCTTGCCGGTGGCATAACTGTTTCGGACAATAGCTCCACTGACATTTCCAGCAACTAAGCCACCTACGAAATCATTTCCACTAACGTTTACATTTGCGTGGCTGTCTTGCAGTACACTGTCACTGGCAAGGGAGCCCACAAGTCCCCCTGAGATGGCTCCTTCGCTTTTAACGCTCCCTGTGGCCTCACTATTATGGATTATCCCGTTGCGACTTTCTCCAACCAAGCTGCCAACGTAAGAGCTCCCTATTATGTCTACGTTCACTAAACTTAAATTTTTAAATACGTAATCACCACTGCTGCGTACGCTTCTCCCAAATAACCCCACCCGATCTTCAGTGGGTCGGTTCAATGAAAGGTCGGAAATTTCGTGCCCCAAACCATCAAATGATCCTCTAAAAGAATTCCCCGCTGTACCAATCGGCTCCCAGCCTTCACCCCCATCCCAGTTCGCGGTATCGCTGGCATCGATATCGGCTCCAAGAGCGTAGTGCCCCTCTAAATCATCGCGCATGGCCTGCAAAGTGTCGTCGTCGTAGCCGGTTTCATCACCAAGCTCGGTGATGACGATAAAGTCCAGTACCTCGCCGCCACTGCCTAATTGGGAAGAGAGGTTCTGACCCGCCTGTAAATTGACGGGCGCGTTGGCGGTAAAGAGCGCCGATCCGCCATCGGTTGAGTCCTGGCCGTATTCCAGTGACAGCTTTCCGCTGTTACCTTCGCTGGCATCCACTTCTTCATTGATGGTGATATCCCGCTGGGCGTCGAGGGTGAGGGTGTTGCCACTTTCCCAGGTAACTTCGTCGTTGACGAAAATATCGCCGTTGCCGTCCTCACCGCCGTCGACGCTCTCGATGGTGACGTTGTTATCCGCCAGGTTGTTTGAAAGCGTGTTGCCGGTGATGTCGCCGTCTTCCTCGGCCACGGTGTAATCCTGGGGGTCGATCAGCCACTCGCCGGTTTGGCCGTCATCGGCACGGGTGGTGACGGTGGCTTCGTCCATGATGCTGACCTTGGCGGCGCTGGTTTCCACAAAGCCGCCGTTGCCGCCACTGGGATTGAGAGAAGAGGGTGCCGACGCATCCAGCGTACCGGCTACCTGGGTCTCGCCGTTGTCCATGTCGCCCATCAACCAGATCTCCCCTTGCTCATTTTCGGCAAGGGTGCGGGCTTGGGTGGTGCCGGTGTGATTGATCACGCTGGCGGCCAAGTCGCCTGCCGCCTTGGCGGTGAGGTAGACCCGCCCGCCGTCGGCCTGAATTGCGCCGCCTTGCTCGATGTAGGTATCCAGCAAGGCTTCCTCGACTTCGATCTTGATCGGGCCGCCCATGTCCAGGGTCACACGGCTACCCGCGCCCATCATTACATCGCCACGGGGCGCTTTAATGTTGCCTTCATTGATAATCTCGGCGGCGATCAGCGCCACGTAGCCCTCGTCACCCGCGCGGATATTGCCCTGGTTGATGATCGCGCTGCTGCTGTCGCCCTCAAAGGTGAAGTCGCCCGCCATGAAATCGTCGGGGCTAATATCCAGGGTGGAGGCGACCAGCCCACCAACGTCGACCTGGGCCGTATCGCCAAACACGATGCCGTTGGGGTTGACGAGAAAGACCTGGCCGTTGGCCTCGATGGCCCCGCGAATCTGCGAGAGTTGATCACCCGTCACCCGGTTGAGTGCAGCGGCGTCGCGGCCGGGCTGGTTAAAGGCAACCCGGCTGCCTTCGTCCACCGAGAAGTCGTCCCAGTCAATCGCCATGCGATCAGAGTCTTGATTGATGCGCATCTCGTTGCCGGATTGTTCGACATCACCGTTCCCGGCGCGGATTTCCCCACCCGAGGGGAGGCCGCTGGCCAAGGCACCAAGGGGCAGGAGAAGAATGCTCCCAACCGCAAGCGACGCCACGGCACCCACGGTATGTAAGCGGCAGACGGATGATTTGTCATGACGCTTGACGTTTTCCGGTGCGACCTGCCACTGGCCTCTGGCCGCTTTCCAAACGGTGCGATAAATGCGATTCATGTTCCCCTGGCCTTTATAGGTAGTAGTTTTTTACCAGCCTACGCATTGGCACAGGGGGCTGCTTCCACTCAGCGCTACACTTGTCATTGTTTTTGGAAGGCATTAGTCGGCCGCATCTATTCGTTATCAATGGAAGTATTGATCCCGCCCGCCACTATCTCTATACCTGCAGGCGGCATGGAGGGTGAGAGCCCCTGCGGTAACCCGTTGGCACGCCTCAGTCGGTCTTCTTCGTCAGTAGGAGATGCGTATTTAAGCGCCTGATTGACGGCCGCGTCGATATTGGTCCCTTGATCGATAGTGAGAGTGCCGTTCTGGGAAGTAACGATGTAGTTGCTGTTGGCTAAGTCCGTCGGGCTGATGGTGTAGTTACCAGCACTTTCCCCTGTCGCGCGGGTGACATCACCAGAAAGTGTGTCATCACCGATCAGGTTTCCTTCTGTGACTTGCCAGGTTAGTTCAGGATCACCCATACCGTAGATTTTTCGCTGGTCATCGGCGTTGACGGTAATCGCGCGTGGGTCGATGGTGAGAACGCCGTCCTGAGCGGTAACCACGTAGTTACCGTTGGAAAGATCGGCGGCGCTGATGTCGTAGTTGCCAACGTCTTCACCTGCTTCGCGGGTTAGATCGCCAGTGAGGGTGTCGTCGCCCACTAGGTTGCCATCGGAAACTTGCCAGGTGAGCGTGGGGTCATCCTCACCGTAGGTTTTGTTCCGGTCATCGGCCGCCACGGTAATCGCACGGGGGTCGATGGTGAAGGTGCCATCTTGGGCAGTAATCGTATAGTTGCCGTTGGCCAGATCGGCGGCGCTGATGGTGTAGTTGCCGACGTCCTCACCGTCTTCGCGAGTTAGATCGCCAGTGAGGGTGTCGTCGCCCACTAGGTTGCCATCGGAAACTTGCCAGGTGAGCGTGGGGTCATCCTCACCGTAGGTTTTATTCCGGTCATCGGCCGCCACGGTAATCGCGCGTGGGTCGATGGTGAGGGTGCCATCCTGGGCGGTAATCGCATAGTTGCCGTTGGAAAGATCGGCGGCGCTGATGGCGTAGTTGCCGACGTCCTCACCGTCTTCGCGAGTTAGATCGCCAGTGAGGGTGTCGTCGCCCACTAGGTTGCCATCGGAAACTTGCCAGGTGAGCGTGGGGTCATCCTCACCGTAGGTTTTGTTCCGGTCATCGGCCGCCACGGTAATCGCACGGGGGTCGATGGTGAAGGTGCCATCCTGGGCGGTAATCGCATAGTTGCCGTTGGCCAGATCGGTGGCGCTGATGTCGTAGTTGCCGACGTCTTCACCGGTTTCGCGGGTTAGATCGACAGTGAGGGTGTCGTCGCCTACCAAGCTGCCATCGGAAACTTGCCAGGTTAGCGTGGGGTCATCCTCACCGTAGGTTTTGTTGTCATCGTTGGCGGTGACGGTCAAAGAGGACGGGTCGATGGTGACGGTGTGAGTGCCGCCGCTGAGCGTGTAGTTGCCGGTTTCACCGGTATCGTCGCCCAGCGTCAGGCCACTGGTATCCACATTGCGCTTGCCGGCGTTCTTGCTGTCAGCGGTCCCGGTGCCGGAAAGCGTCAGACTCTCGCCTGCGGCGAGATTACCCAGGGTGAGATCGTCCGCAGCCACATCGTTGGTGCCGTCGTAGGTGCGGCTGCCGTCCACGTCCAGCGGGCGGGGATCGATGGTGAGTTCACCGCCACCATATTCGAAGTAATAATCCGATTCGCTCCCGCTATTGAGCTGCAGGTCGAGCACGTCGGATTCATCATAGGCGTAGGTGCCGGTGTCCTTGGTGTTGTTGAATTCCAGGGTCACATTATCGGAGCCTGGGCCGTCCAGGGTGACAGTGTTCAGCGTACGGTCGCTGGCCCCGTAAGTCTTGCTGGTATCGGTGTCACTCAGGTGGACATAGTGATCATAGGCGGTGTCGTCCAGCGGCTTGAGGACCATGTAGCCGTCATTGTTGCCACTCGCCGACTTTCCCCAAGTGCCGGCGTAATCCCATCCGCCGTCTATGAAATTGAACGGGTCTTTCATCACGGCAGTGGTCAGGCCGGTGACGTTGTCGGATTGGTCGTTGTCGTCGTCACCAATTCCATCCGATTGACCGGTGGTGTCGGTATCCCAGAAGCTTGCGGAAAGCTCACCACCCCCGTTGTTGCCCACGAGGCCGCCGGCATCTTCGGATCCGGCCACAGCCCCGGCGGCGTAGCCATTTTTGATAGTGGCACCTAAGAAATTACCACCCACCAGGCCGCCGACAATGGAGCTCCCAGCCACCTCGCCAGTGGCATAGACATTGCTTATAACGCTGATATTGTCTTGGTTGGTGCCCACCAGTCCACCTACCCATTTATCCCCATCTACGGGGCCGGTAGCATAGGCGCGCCTTATAGTGCCCTCATAATTCATGCCCACCAGACCACCGACCTGGTCGTCCCCGACCACGTCCCCGGTAGCGTAAGCGTTCTCAATGGTGCCGCTGTTGTAGCCCACCAGGCCACCAACCTCAGAACTCCCGTCCACATCCCCGGTGGCGTAAGAATTCTCGATGGTGCCCTCATCGCTTATGCCCACCAGACCGCCAACGTAAGAATCCCCCCCGCGCACGCTTCCGCCTTCCAGCCCGACATGACGAACCGTGCCGCCCTCCACAAAGCCGAACATGCCGACATAATCAGTGTCCGGCCTGTCGATGGTCAGGTCGCTGACGGTGTGGCCCCGACCGTCGAAGGTGCCGGTGAACTCCGTGTCTCCATCGCCGGTGGGCGACCCTTCGCCGATGGGCGCAAAGCCGGCCCCGTCGATGTTGTCCGCGTCCGAGGCGTCGGTGGCCCACATGCCGGCCTTGTTCGAGAGCGCCGAAGCCAGGTCGATATCCGCCGCCAGCTTGTAGTCGGCGTCCAGGTCCATGGCCATGAGCTGGAGTTGGTGGGCGTTGCGGATGGTGGAGGACCACTCGCTGCGCAGGAAGGGGCGGGTGTCACCATCGACCATGAACCAGTCGTTGTCGAAATCAAGGCCACCGTATTCACTCTCAGTCAGGGCCTTCGAGGTGGTAAGGCCGGTGACGTTGCCGGACTGGTCGTTGTTGTCGGCACCGATGCCGTCGGTCTGGCCGGTGGTGTCGGTGTCCCAGAAGCCGGCGGTAATGGTGGCGTTGTTGTAACCCACCAGGCCGCCGACATTACTATCCCCGGTCACGTCCCCGGTGGCGTAGGCGTTCTCGAGGGTGTCACCGCTGTAGCCCACCAGGCCGCCGACATTGTAACTATCCCCGGTCACCTCCCCGGTGGCGTAGGCGGTCTCGAGGGTGCCACCGCTGTAGCCCACCAGGCCGCCGACATTACCATTCCCTGTCACGTCCCCGGTGGCGTAGGCGTTCTCGATGGCGCCTTGGGAGCTGTAGCCCACCAGGCCGCCGACGCCGGTATCAGCCCCGGTCACGTCCCCGGTGGCGTAGGCGGTCTCGATGGCGCCTTGGGAGCTGTAGCCCACCAGGCCGCCGACGTAACCATCCCCGTTCACGTCCCCGGTGGCGTAGGCGTTCTTGATGGTGCCGTCGTTGTAGCCCACCAGGCCGCCGACGCTGGAATCAGCCCCGTTCACGTCCCCGGTGGCGTAAGCGTTCTTGATGGTGCCGTCGTTGTAGCCCACCAGGCCGCCAACTCTACGATTCCCGGTCACGCTGCCGCCTTCCAGCCCGACGTGACGAACCGTACCGTCATTCACATATCCGAACAGGCCGACGTAATCCGTGGACGCCCGGTCGATGCTCAAACCCGTGATCACGTGGCCCAGGCCGTTGAAAGTGCCGGTGAACGGGGCAATGTTACCTTCGCTCACGGGCTCGAAGCCGGCGCCACCGTCCCAGTTCTCCGTATCGGAAGCGTCGATGTCGGCGCCGAGGACGTAGTCGCCGTTCCGGTCGCCCTGCATGCCCTGGAGGTCGTCGCCGGTGTTGCTGCCCTCATCCCCCAGCTCGGTGATGATGGTGTAGTCGACCGTGGCGCCATTGCTACCAAGCTTTGTGGAGAAGCTGCCGTCGGCCGGAAGGTTCACGGGGGCGTTGACGGCATAGGTGGCCTCGGTGCCGTCTATGATGCCGTCGGTGGCGCCCTGGCCATATGCCAGCGCCAACCCGCCGCCGCTGGTGGCGGTCATCTCACGGTTGATCTCGATGTTGCGGTAAGCCGAGAGGGTAAGAGTGTTGGTGTCCCAGGTGACGGTGTCGTCGACGAAGATGTCGCCGTTGCCACTGTCATCACCGCCACCGCACCCGGTCACACCGGTGCAGCTTGCACTTGAGTCAGTCGTTTCAATGGTGACATCGCTATTACCCAGCGCGGTGGAAAGCGCCGTGCCGGTGAGGTCGCCACCACTTTCCGCAATGGTGAAGTCATACGGATCAATCAACCACTCCCCGGTTTGGCCCTCGTCGGCTCTCGTGGTCACGGTGGCCTCGTCCACAATACTGACCTTGGCCGCGCTGGTTTCCACAAAGCCGCCGTCGCCACCATCCGGTGCGCTGGCATCCAGCGTACCGGCTACCTGGGTTTCGCCGTTGTCCATGTCGCCCATCAACCAGATTTCGCCCTGCTCGTTTTCGGCAAGTGTGCGGGCCTGGGTGGTGCCGGTGTGGTTGATCACGCTGGCAGCCAAGTCGCCTGCCGCCTTGGCGGTCAGATACACCCGGCCGCCGTCGGCCTGAATCGCGCCGCCTTGCTCGATGTAGGTATCCAGCAAGGCTTCCTCGACCTCGATCTTGATCGGGCCACCCATGTCCAGGGTCACACGGCTGCCCGCGCCCATCATCACATCGCCGCGCGGTGCGCTGATGTTGCCTTCATTGATGATCTCGGCAGCGATCAGCGCCACGTAGCCTTCGTCACCGGCGCGGATGTTGCCCTGGTTGATGATCGCGCTGCTGCTGTCACCCTCAAAGGTAAAATCCCCGGCCATAAAGTCGTCGGGGCTGATATCCAGGGTGGAGGCGACTAGCCCGCCGACATCCACCTGGGCGGTATCGCCAAACACGATGCCGTTGGGGTTAACCAGGAAAACCTGTCCATTGGCCTCGATGGCCCCGCGAATCTGCGAGAGCTGATCACCCGTCACCCGGTTGAGCGCGGCAGCGTCGCGGCCGGGCTGGTTAAAGGCAACCCGGCTGCCTTCGTCCACCGAGAAGTCGTCCCAGTCAATCGCCATGCGATCAGAGTCTTGATTGATGCGCATCTCGCTGCCGGATTGTTCGACATCACCGCTACCGGCGCGGATTTCCCCACCCGAGGGGAGGCCGCTGGCCAAGGCACCAAGGGGCAGGAGAAGAATGCTCCCAACCGCGAGCGACGCCATGGTACCCATGGTGTGTGAGCGGCAGGCGGATGATTTGCTGTGACGCTTGACGTTTTCCGGTGCGACCTGCCACTGGCCTCTGGCCGCGTTCCAAACGGTGCGATAGATGCGATTCATGTTCCCCTGGCCTTTATAGGTAGTAGTTTTTTACCAGCCTACGCATTGGCACAGGGGGCTGCTTCCACTCAGCGCTACACTCCACGAAAACTTTATTTTTTGAGTGATTAGTGAGGTTTAAACACGATTGGTGAGCCACAATAAAAAGAAAAGGCTCCATGCGGAGCCTTTTCGCCATGCCAAT
>RKMJ01000079.1_pt1 | contig 101452 bp, 88 predicted proteins | sample 2174201 | NCBI WGS metagenome assembly RKMJ01 (sample SAMN10236717, study PRJNA505202) | synthetic metagenome | isolation source: mock community containing 12 organisms: Thioclava sp. ES.032, Psychrobacter... | place: USA: Walnut Creek | collected 2015-10-01 | reverse complement strand
GTTGAACAGTGAGCCGACACTCAGTGGGATGCCGACCTGGTCTTCGAAGTACTCGCGGATGCGATCATAGGGCAGGAGCTGGTATTGCGACAGATAGACCGCGTGGGCCTTCAGCTGCGGGCCGTACTGAACCGAGCGTTCTACACCGACCGGAAAAGGCGCCACAAAACGTTGCCCCTGGGCATTTTCCAGGATCTCGGCCTGGTACTCGGTGACAAAACGGCGGATGTCCAGATCAACGACCTGACGTTTCTCGAAGCCCACAACCCGAAATGCGCCGCCTTTGGGTAAGGTGCGTCGATCCACTTTCACCCGCTGGATGGCATCCGGATCTACCACCGGTTGCAACGTCTTCCCAACGCGGCCGGGCTGCCCGCCTGGCTTACGCCCGCTCTTCAAACGGTTCTGTCTGGGGCGGTTCGGATCCTGGGACGGCGGCTTACTGCTGTTGGCACTGTGGGTGTTAATCCGCCCACTCAGTATCTGGACCAGCACAATCAGCAACTCGATGGCCGTCCGCATGGAAGGCGCGACGGTTGTGTCTGCTTGGAGTTGGTGTCTGACGTTCGCCAGCGCAGCGTCGACATCAATGTTACTGATCTTCATGGGCCTGAGTACCGTCGAGTGAAGGGCTATTATCGCACGACTTTTTCAGGTCGAATTTTTCGTCCTGAGCGCGGACTTGACGGGGTTTTTCAAATCGACGTCGCCCCGGGGATGGACAGCAAAACGAAAGGGACGTAAAGGGATTCTAGAAGCTTTGCGCGCCGCTTTATGGTGTTGCGTTGAGTGTGGCCTAAATTCATGAAATTGGGGCCAGAACCCTGTCAAGAACTTTTTAGAAAATTTGAGCTGAATAGTTACTAAAGAACAATCGAAAAAGTTATAAGGAAAATAGCAGTTAAATAATAGAGAGAAAGGCAATAACAAAAAACGGGGGGTTAAAACAGGTGGTGGCCCCACCAGCGACACTCCGGCACACATATCGACCGCTGCGGCTGCTCCCTTCCGGGTCTGACCGGGTTCACGGTTTCATGTTGCGAAGGCACCAATAGGGCCACCATAACGGCGTTCCAGAATGTTTCTCTAAACGCGGCGCGCATAATAACAAACGCCATGATGTACTACAAGAGTAGTTGTTGTCATCCTCCCCGCCCTGAAAGACGGGGATTCCTACTGCGCTCAGGCATGGCATTGAGCCATTCCTGAGTCGCTTCGGTGGGTTCCTGTTGCTGACGGCATTACCGCACCGTTCACTTCACAGGCTAACCGGGCATGACCTGCCCTTAAAATATTGATGGCCGCGTTGAGGTCTGCATTTTCAGCATACCCACATTCGACACATTCGAATTGCGAATAAAGACGCCGTGCAGGAAATTCACGAGCTGAGCCGTGGCATTCCGCGGCTGATTAACATGCTGTGCGATGGCATGATGATGTGCGCCTACGCTGAAGACCGGCCGTTTATAGACCCCCACGACTTGAAAAACATCCGCAAGGATTTGTTGGGCGAAAACAACGAGCCAAAGATGAAAGCTCCCGAGGCTGCAAGCCACAAAATAGGCGTTGCGCCTGCACGGGCTAGCTCACAAGCACACGAAGGCTTTGGTGATATGGCAAAAACCCTGCACCGAATTGCCAGTGCTCTTGAGAGTATTGATGGGCGCTTGCTCTTTTAAACCCAATTTGGTGTTGGCCATACTACTGCAACGGATCATGGTTAGGTTGGCGGATTAACAACCCATTCCGGATCTTCAAACTCACCAAGGGGCCGAACATATTCTTGTTTGGAGCTTAGTCAGAGACCTGATTTTTCTGTTCTTTTTTGTCAGTCCTTCAACTCGGGAAAATCCGTTTCGGTATAGGCATACTCACCCTGTTCGCTGCTGGCAGCATGGGTACGTAGTTCAACACGACGAATCTTGCCGGAGATGGTTTTGGGCAACTCGGCAAATTCTATCTGGCGAATCCGCATGTACGGCGCCATGCGCTCGCGAATGAAAGCAAACAGGGCCTTTGCCGCCTCCGGGCCAGGCTCGTAGTCGCGGCGCAGCACGATATAGGCCTTGGGTACGCTCAGTCGCATTTCATCGGGTGCCGGCACAACTGCGGCCTCGGCCACGGATTCGTGCTCGATGAGAATAGATTCCAACTCAAATGGGCTAACGCGGTAATCCGAGCTCTTGAACACGTCGTCCGCGCGGCCGACGTACCAGTAATAGCCATCGTCGTCGCGACTGGCCACGTCGCCGGTGCGATAAAAGCCGCTATGCAGTGCCTGAGCCATGCGTTCGGGATCGTCACGATATTCCTGCATCAGACCGAGCGGACGCTGATTACGCACATCGATGGCGATCTCGCCTTCGGTTACTTCCTTATCGACCGGATCGAGCAATGTAATCTTGTAGCCAGGCAAGGGCCGACCCATCGAGCCGGACTTCATTTTCTGTGCCGGCGGATTGCCGATCTGTGCCGTGGTTTCAGTCTGGCCGTAGCCGTCGCGGATTGTGAGGCCCCAGAGTTTTGCTACGCGTGCGATGACTTCCGGATTAAGCGGTTCGCCCGCGCCGACCAGGCTCTTGAGCTTCATGTCATAAGCCGCCAGGTCCTCTTGGATGAGCATGCGCCATACGGTGGGAGGCGCGCACAGGGAGGTCACGCCCTTATCGGCAATGACTTTTAGCGTGGCGGGCGCGTCGAAGCGCGGCTGGCGGTAGATGAACACCGTGCAGCCGGCATCCCAGGGTGCGAACAGGTTGGACCAAGCATGCTTGGCCCAGCCGGGCGAACTGATATTGAAATGGATATCATCGGGCTGCAGGCCGAGCCAGTACATGGTCGACAGCGAACCGACCGGATAGCTTTGATGCGTATGCAGTACAAGCTTCGGCAGGGAGGTGGTGCCCGACGTGAAATACAGCAGCATCGGGTCGGTGGCGAGGGTTACGCCCTCCGGCTCGAAAGTCTTTTCATAGTCATAGGCATCTTCGTAATTAATCCACTGCTCGCAAGGTTCACCTGCGACGATGCGGACCAGCCCCTCTGCCACCCCTTCAAATTTGGGAACATGCTCATTAGTGGTGAGCACATGAGTGACACCACCACGCCCAAGCCGGTCGCCGAGATCCTTCTTCGATAGCAGCGTGCTGGCTGGAATAACGAGGGCACCCAGCTTGATCGCGGCCAGCATGGTTTCCCAGAGTTCAATGACATTATCGAGCATGATCAGCAGGGTATCGCCCCGTCCGAGCCCTTGGTCGCGCAGAAAATTCGCTACCTGGTTGGAGTTCTGTCGCATCTGTTCGAAGCTGTAGCGGTACTCGCTGCCGTCGGCATCCACCAGCCAGAGCGCAATCTTCTCATTGCCTCTGGCGTAATCATCGAACCAGTCGAGCGCCCAATTGAACTCGTTCAGCTCGGGCCATTTGAAGGTCTCGTAGGCCCGGTCATAGTCTTCGCGCAGGTCCAGCAGTTGCTGACGAGCCGCCTTGAATGCGTCTGCCGATTGCATCGCTTTCTCCTTGTTTCACAGTCGGCGGTCCAGGATCGGCCGCTATAGTTGTTGTATTGTGGCTCGCCGCTCAGTCTCGCAGAAAGCTCTGGTCTATAGGTCCATAAAACAAAAGTTTAGCTGAGCATCTGACCAACCGCCACGTATCAACTGACGTCCATGGATAGATATGGCTATGCACTATCGTCTTCCCAAACCTTAACTCCAGATGACTTAACGCTTGCATCAGGAGCGTACCGTGCCTGCACTTGTATGGCCGCAATGCCATTTCCGGACTAATTTATCGGAATGCGCGGAAAACCTCGACCTTCAGGCCGGGGATGAATAGCGCGGACACCGCAGGTGCCCCTCTCGTTAGCAACATTCTCATTCCGGCGTTTGCTGCTGCTCAAAGAAGATACCGCGCAGTTCATCCATAATCTCAGCCGTGAACACGCCGCGACGATATTTCGTCACAAATACCAAATGAACGTGCATCCTGAAAACGCAATGCCGCCCGTGCCTAATATCATTGTTTTTTTCCATAGACCAAATATAATTCAGCGATGAAACGCCTTCAAGCATTCAAATTTCAAATTGAGCCAAACGGTGAGCAAATCCGCGCCATGCGTCAGTACGCTGGTAATGCTCGCAAGATTTGGAATTTGGCTTTGAATCGTCAGCAAGAGCTACATACTGCCGGTGAAAAATTCACCAACAGCTTTGGCATGAATAATTGGCTGCCAGCGTGGAAGCAGGCATTCTCGTACTTGTGCGACTCTCCCGCACAAACACTACAACAAGTCACAAAAGACCTGGCCGCTGCGTACAAGAACTTCTTTGAGAAGCGTGCCGATTTTCCACAATTCAAGAAAAAAGGTAGGTCGTCAGACCGCTTTCGTTTTCCGCAAGGTTTCGAGATTGACGAAGCCAATCGACGTATTCGACTCCCAAAGCTAGGCTGGATTCGCTACCGCAAGAGCCGTGGCATCCTCGGACTGGCAAAGAACATCACCGTTTCCTGTGTGGCTGGCAAGTGGTACGCCAGCATTCAGACCGAGCGCGAAGTTGGGCAGCCAATACATCCATCAACGTCGATAGTCGGCCTCGATGCAGGTATCACGCTATTCGCGACGCTCTCTGACGGCACGATGTTCGAGCCGGTCAATGCGCTGCGTACCCGCGCTGCGAAGATGGCAAAGTATCAGCGACGCATGAGCCGCAAGGTCACATTCAGCCGCAATTGGAAAAAGGCGAAGGCCCGTATCACCACGTTGCATCAACGGGTTGCTCATACCCGCAATGACTTTCTCCACAAGACCTCGAACATCATCAGCAAAAACCACGCGATGGTCGTCATCGAAGATCTGAACGTCACGAATATGAGCAAGTCAGCAAGCGGCACACTTGAGGCACCAGGACGACGCGTAAAAGCCAAATCCGGCCTTAATAAGTCGATTCTCGATCAGGGCTGGGGCGAGTTCCGCCGCCAGTTGGAATACAAACAGGCGTGGCTGGGCGGTGAAGTGTTTGCCGTCAACCCTCGTAACACCAGCCGGACGTGTCCGGCCTGCGGTCATATTTGTGCAGAGAATCGCAAGACTCAATCGCAATTCGAATGTGTCGACTGTGGGTATGCTGAAAATGCAGACCTCAACGCCGCCATCAATATTCTAAGGGCAGGTCATGCCCGGTTAGCCTGTGAAGTGAACGGTGCGGTAATGCCGTCAGCAACAGGAACCCACCGAAGCGACTCAGGGATGGCTCAATGCCATGCCTGAGCGCAGTAGGAATCCCCGTCTTTCAGGGCGGGGAGGATGTCAATCATTTCTCATTACCTACACCCTCTGTTTTTCGGTTTTAGCATCCATGCTAGAATTAACGCTATTTTTCACGGCAATTGGCGAACTATGAGCTACCAGGTACTTGCCCGTAAATGGCGCCCGCGCACCTTCGAAGACATGGTGGGGCAGGAACATGTGCTTCAGGCGTTAATTCACGCGCTGGAAAGCCAGCGCCTGCACCACGCCTATTTGTTTACCGGCACCCGTGGTGTGGGCAAAACCACCATTGGCCGCCTGTTGGCCCGATGTTTGAACTGTGAAACCGGCATTACCGCGAAACCCTGCGGTGTTTGCGGCAGCTGTCGCGAAATTCAGGAAGGCCGCTTTGTTGATCTGATTGAAATAGACGCCGCCTCGCGGACCGGCGTCGACGACATGCGTGAGCTGACAGACAACGTGCAGTATTCGCCCACCCGCGGGCGCTTTAAGGTGTACCTGATTGACGAGGTGCACATGCTGACCACTCATTCGTTCAACGCCTTTTTGAAAACCCTGGAAGAGCCGCCAGAGCACGTTAAATTCCTGTTGGCCACCACCGACCCCCAAAAACTGCCGGTGACGGTGTTATCGCGCTGCCTGCAGTTCAATTTGAAGCGGATGACACCGGAACACATCGCCGGCCATTTGAACCACGTATTAACCGTCGAAAAGATTCCCTTTGAAGAGCCGGCCCTGTGGCTTCTGGCGCGCGCAGCAGATGGCAGTATGCGCGATGCCCTGAGCCTGACGGATCAGGCTATTGCGTTTGGTAACCAGCAGCTGGCGGCAAGCGATGTCAGTTCTATGCTGGGCACGATTAACCAGCGTGACATCGAAAGCTTGGTGGGTACGTTGGTTAGCCGTGATGGCCCGGCGCTGCTGACGGAAATTAGCCGTATTGCCGATTTTGCGCCGGATTACGGGATAATTCTGGCGGATCTATTGTCTCTGTTCCATCGGGTGACCATGGAACAGGTGGTGCCTGGCAGTGCGGATAACGCTTTAGGCGACGCTCACCAGATTCAGGCGCTGGCCAAAAAGCTGAGTGCCGAAGATGCCCAGCTGTTTTATCAGGTGGCCCTAATGGGGCGCAAAGATCTGGCGATAACGCCGGATGCGCGCATGGGGTTCGAGATGACGCTGCTGCGTATGCTGGCATTCCGCCCCGGAACCGCTCGCCGGGAACCGCCCACGGCGATTGCTGCGGATTCGGCACCGGCCGGAAACCGTGATGAACCAGACCCTGTTGTTGGTAGCTCGAATCAACTTGAAGCGCCAGTGCCAGCGAAGCCAGAGCCTGTTGCCCTGGCTGCTTCGGCGCCGTCACCAACAGAGCGAACGCCGGTTGAGTCGATTCCACCCTGGGAGCCTCAGCCTGGCACAGACGTAGATTACCCGGACGATGGGGCTTTTTATGGCGCTGATGAGGCGTTTGAGGCCGCTGTTCCTGAACAACGACAGCCGGCTGCTGAGCCGGAGCAGCATAATCGACCAGAACAGCAGAATCAGCCAGAGCCGCAACCTGCTGTTCAGCCAAAAGCTTCGTCCAATGCTCAATCACAATCGCAGCCTGATGATCAGCAAGCGCATCAAAGTGTTCCAGTACCGCCGGCCAGTGAGCCGTCAGCGCAGCCAGAATCTGCGGAAGAAGCATTACCCGCGAGTGAATTTGTTTGGCAGCGGGATTTTCGCAGCCTGAATATTGCGGGTATGCCGGGCAATTTGGCCAGCCACGGGTCTATGCTGCACCAAGGCAATGTCGTGCTGCTGACCATTGATGAGGGCCACGCGCGGCTGTTGAACGCGCGGCACGAAGAAAAAATTCTGGCCGCCTTGAGAAATCGCTTTGGCGATGCCACTGAATTACGTATAGAGAGAGGGCAGCCAAGCGATACGCCGGCTGCCTTTGATGAGCGTAAACGTAAAATTCGGCAGCAAGCGGCGGAGCAGGCCATTCGCACCGACCCGCTGGTGCAATCGATTGTGGATCGGTTTGCTGCCCGTGTTGTGGAAGACAGTATTCGACCGATTGAAGTCGCTAAAGAGAGCCCGGCCGACATAAAGAGCCCGGCCGGTTCAAACAGGAGATAGCGTTATGATGGACAACATGGGTGAGCTGATGAAAAAAGCCCAACAAATGCAAGAAAATATGCAAAAAGCGCAGGAAGAAATCGCCAAGGCAGAAGTAACGGGCGAATCCGGTGCGGGGCTTGTGAAGGTGCTGATGAACGGCCGCCACGACGTTCGTAAAGTGGAGATTGATCCGTCTTTGATGAGCGAAAAAAAGGACATTCTTGAAGACTTGCTGGCGGCGGCGGTGAATGACGCAGTGCGCCGTGTGGACGCCAATCAGAAAGAAAAAATGTCTGGCATGATGTCGGGCATGGGTCTTCCTCCCGGCTTTAAGATGCCTTTCTAAATTAAGATGCCTTTCTAAATTACTGAATTTTAGGGAATATTATGGCGTTCAGTCCTCTGGTGGATGAGTTGGTTGAAAGCTTGCGGGTGCTACCCGGCGTGGGCCAGAAAACCGCCCAGCGTATGGCGTTTCATTTGCTGGAACGCGCCCGCAGTGGCGGTAGCCGCCTGGGTGATGCTTTGGGCCGGGCCATGGATGGTGTGCGCCGCTGTGATCGATGCCAGAATTTTGCCGACACCGACGTGTGCGGCATTTGCGAAAACCCCGAACGCAACACCGGTGTGCTTTGCGTGGTGGAAAGTCCGTCAGACCTGTTGGCCATCGAGCAGGCCGGTGATTACCGCGCCGGGTATTTTGTGCTGATGGGGCATTTATCCCCCATTGATGGCATTGGGCCGGAGCAGATTGGCATCGACCGGCTGGTTCACCGGGTGCGCGATGAAAGCGTAACCGAGTTAATACTGGCCACCAATCCCACCGTGGAAGGCGAAGCGACGGCGCACTACATTGCCGACCGCCTGGCCGACAACAACGTTCTGATTACCCGGCTGGCTCACGGCATTCCCGTGGGTGGCGAGTTGGGTTATGTTGACGGTTTTACCCTGACCCACGCTTTTCGCGGCCGCAAACCTTTAGCTGGCTAAGTCATTTTCCGATCAGGCAATTGTATGAATGCGAATGAACTTCCCCGGCTGACAGCGCCTGCGCCATCCGAACCGGTGCTATGGTTGGAAACTCCTGAGCAGCTGGACGACTGGCTGGCGGCGCAGCCAAAAGAACCTTTGACCCTCGATACCGAATTCGAGCGGGTGAGCACCTATTACCCGATACCGGGCTTGGTGCAGCTTGGGCTGGCCGATCAATTTCGCCTGGTGGACCCGGAAGTGGCAGAGGCCTCTGCCGGTTTTCGCGCGGCTCTGGAAGACGAACAACGCCCAAAGCTGTTGTACGCGGTGAGCGAAGACCTGGAACTGTTCCGCCATTGGCTGGGCATTCCCATGCAGGGGGTGATTGATTTGCAGCTGGGCGTGGCATTTGCCGGGCTCGGGTTTTCTATGGGTTACGCGAAATTAGTTGAAAGCCTGTTTGGTGAGAGCCTGGATAAAACGCTTACCCGCTCCAACTGGATTTCGCGGCCTTTGAGCGATTTACAGCAGCGCTACGCCATTGATGACGTGCGCTTTTTAAAGCCGATTTACGACTGGCTGCAAGAGGTTTTGGCCGGGCGCGGGCTGCAACAGGCCCTGGTGGAAGAGTCCGCTCGCTTTGCCGCAGACCTGGCAAGCCAAGACGATCCTACCCGGCATTATTTAAAGCTGCGCGGCGGTTGGCCTTTGAGCGCCCCGCAGCAACAGGTGCTGCAGGCGTTGGTGAGCTGGCGCGAGCGCGAATGTCATCGCCAGGACAAACCCCGTAACTGGGTAATGGCAGACCCTTTGCTGCTGGCAATGGCCGAGACCCAGCCCAAAACCTTGAACGCTTTGTCGGATATTCAGGGCCTGGCATCCGGCCAGGTTCGCCGTCACGGCGACACCCTGCTGGCGCTGATCGCCAAAGCAGATGCCGCCGAGGATGTGGCCATCGAGCCGATTGCGGCGCCTTTGACCCGAGACCAACAGGGCTTTTACAAACAGCTCAAAAAGCACTTTGTGCGTGCTGCGGAAGCGGCTGATATTCCTATAGAATTGCTGGCGCCGCGCAAGCGCCTGGAAGCCGTTTTGCAGCAACAAACCCTGGCGGGTAACCCGTTTTTTGAAGGCTGGCGCAGCCAGATACTGGCTCCGGTTCGGGGCACAATCGAGGAACTGCTTTCGTGACCAAAACCCGCGACTTTGTTTCTGTTTTTCGCAGCAGTAAAAAGCCAGACACTTATATATACGTGCGCCGAGGTCACCTTTGGGATGACTTGCCGGAAACCCTGCGCACTTTGTTTGGCAAGCCGGTACACGCTATGGATTTGGTGTTGACACCGGAGCGTAAACTGGCTCGCACCAGCGCCGAACAGGTTCTGGCGGGCATTGCCGATAAATGCTTTTTCTTGCAGATGCCGGAAGAGCAGGACATGGCGATTGTCGAGTTCAAGATGAAGCTGGGGCAGCGCAATCGATGATTGCCCAGGTGCCATTCTGGCAGCGCAAGCGCCTGCATGAAATGACACCGGCCGAGTGGGATTCCCTGTGCGACGGTTGCGGGCAGTGCTGCCTGAACAAGCTGGAAGATGAAGACACCGGTGAGGTGTACCACACGGATTTAGTCTGCCAGTACATGGATACTGACACCTGCGTTTGCACGGTTTACCCCGAGCGGTTAAAAAAAGTACCCGGATGCACGCTGATCACGCCGCAAACCTTGCCGGATTACCACTGGCTGCCCTATACGTGTGCCTATCGCACTCTGGCAGATGGCCGCCCATTGGCCGACTGGCACCCACTGCGCAGCGGTGATCCGCAAACCGTGCATGAGGCGGGTGTGTCGGTGCGGGGTAAGGTGGTTTCAGAGGCCGCTGTGGCCGAGCAAGACTGGGAAGAACATATTATTCACTGGGTAATGACATAATGGATGCGGAATTGCAGAACGTGTACTGGCTGTTTTGGGCCGCCTACGGTGTAGGGCTGGTGCTGTTTTTATGGATGATGCAGCGATTGTTGCGATTTTTGCCGTTTTACGGTTTGCGCACACTGTTGCTGGCTGCGTTGGCGGCTATTCTGATGGCCCCGGTGGAATCTTTAGACATAGCGGGTTGGTGGATTCCGGCGTGGTTGTACGGCGGTTATGAACTGATTCTGGGTGACAGCGTTGCGGCCAGCACTGCCTTGTTAAATATTTCGTTGGCCGGCATGGTATTGCTGCTGGTTTGGATTCTGGACCTGGTGCGTTATCGGATGAAACGCTGAGCGTTGAATAATAAATTGACGGCTGTTCCTTTTATGGCCGTTTTACACAGGGAAAACGTGGTGGGAAGCTTCATGAAGTCAACTCTGGTAACGCACAAAACACTGTGGCACGCGCTTATTATCACACTGGTTGCGGCGTTTGCGGGTATGGTCCAGGCTCAGGCCGAGCCGGGGGATAGCCCGCAACTGCCGGGCGCGGTGGACGTGCGCATTATTGTTGATATTTCCGGCTCTATGAAGCAGAACGACCCGCAAAACCTGCGCCGCCCGGCGGTGCGCTTGTTGGCTCGATTGCTGCCCGATGGCGCCACGTCCGGTGTGTGGACTTTCGGCCAGTACGTGAACATGCTGGTGCCCCACCGCGAAGTTAACGATGCTTGGCGTGATATGGCCATTGCGCAAAGCGACGCGATCAATTCCGTGGCCATGCGCACCAATTTGGGTGCAGCCATCGAAACCGCCAGCGATGGTTACTTTACCGGTGGCATACTGAGCAATACCCACTTTATTGTGCTTACCGACGGCAAGGTGGACATCAGCCGAAACCCCAGCGCCAATAAAGCCGAAGCTAACCGCATTCTGGATACTTTGGTTCCTCCGTTGAAGCAACAGGGCGCCCGTTTTCACGCGGTAGCGCTGTCGGCCGAGGCAGACACCGAGTTTCTGCGCAGACTGGCCGCCGATTCTAATGGCAGCTTTCACGTGGCGGAAAATGCGGATGATTTGAGCCGCGCCTTCCTAGACGCTTTTAACGCCGCCGTGCCGCAAGAGCAGACGCCCATAGACGACGACGGCTTTATGGTAGACGCCGGGGTAACCGAATACACCGCGCTGATTTTCTGGGGCGACAGTGAAACCTCTGCTAACCGCACCTTGGCGTTGAAAGCGCCCGGTGCAGCCGCTGCCACCTTGCAGCAGCACCCGGACAATATTCGCTGGGCCCGTGAACCGGGTTACGACCTGATCACCGTAACCGACCCCGTAGCCGGGCGCTGGATTCTGGATGGCCAATTAGGCCAGGGCAGCCGAGTAAGCGTGGTGAGTGATTTGCGGATGATTGTGAGCCCCATTCCGGGCACATTCTCGATAGAGGAGCCGCTGGCGATTCGAGTAAGGCTTTTTGACGGGAATGAGCCGATTACCAATGCCGATTTTCTGAGTGTGCTGACCGTTAACCTGACGCTGGCACATGAAGATGGCCGTAGAGGTACCAAGCTGTTGTCAGAGCAGAGCCCGCCAGCAGATGGTGTGTATCGCTATAACATTGCCGAAATGCCGACCGCCGGCCAGTACCAAGTGGTAGTGGAAGCGCGCAGCAGCACCTTTGCGCGCAAGTTCTCCGGAACCACCCGTTTTGAACCTGCCGCCGGTGCCGAAGTTTCCGCCGCAAACGCGCCACTGTTTGCGCCTGAAATTGACGCCGCTAATCCTTTCAAAACCGCCACCCCTACTGAGCCCGAACCGCAGCCGAATACTGCGCCTGCGGTTGATGAGGCGCCCGCGCCTGAACCCGCAGGCGAACCTGTCGCAGAAGTTAAGCCTGTCATTGAACCTGTAGCAGAGCCCGAGCCGGCAGAACCCAAGAGTGCAGATTCAGCAATAGCGCCTTGGATGATTGCGGCCGGCGCGGGCGCTCTGTTAGTGCTGGCCTTGTTGATCTGGCTGCTGCTGCGCAAACGCAAAAACACCGATGAAATCGATGCCGAAACTAACGCCGAAGTAAACGTGAAAGCAGAAGCGGCTGCGCCCGTCCCAGCCCCGGAAGTGGCTGCCGTGCCGGTGATTACCGACATTGACGAGCCTGAAAACGTACCGGAATTAAGCCCGGACGACCTGATTGAGCCAGAGATTGAGCCAGAACCCGCCGCTGAACCCGTGGTTGACGAAACCCCAGTGCCCACCATAGAGCCACTGCCCGAAGAGACCATGCCGCTGGTAAAGCCGGAAGAGGGCGACCCTGAACCTTTGGCTTTTGATGACGATTTTGAGCTGTCGTTTCCTGATGACGAGCTGGAAGCGACGCTAGCCGAGCCAGAAGAGCTGGCCGATGACGAGCTTGGTCTGGACGACCTTGACCTGTCTGAATTTGACGACCTGCCAGGCGCCGAAGTTGAAAAAGGCGCTGAAAAAGATACGAGCCCTGAGCCAAAGAAAACGCCCGACAACGATCCCAAGAAGTAACTTACAGGACCCAGAACATGAAATTTACCGGCACCGATAAATACGTCGCCACTGACGACCTGCAAATGGCGGTTAACGCGGCTATAACGCTGCAACGCCCGTTGCTGATCAAAGGTGAGCCCGGCACCGGCAAAACCCTGCTGGCGGAAGAAATAGCGGCGGCCTTGGGCAAGCGTTTGATTCCCTGGCACATCAAGTCCACCACCAAAGCCCAGCAGGGTCTGTACGAATACGATGCGGTGTCGCGCCTGCGGGATTCCCAGTTAGGCGATGAAAAAGTGAAAGACATCAGCAACTACATTATTCCCGGCAAATTGTGGGAAGCCTTCGAATCCGAAGAGCAAGTAGTGTTGTTGATTGATGAAATCGACAAGGCCGACATTGAGTTCCCCAACGACTTGTTGCAGGAACTCGACCGCATGGAGTTCTACGTTTACGAGACCCAGCAGTTCGTAAAGGCCAAGTATCGGCCGATCATTGTGATCACCAGCAACAACGAAAAAGAACTGCCCGACGCCTTCCTGCGCCGCTGCTTTTTTCACTACATCAGCTTTCCTGACCAGGGCACCATGCAGAGCATTGTTGACGTGCATTTCCCGGGTCTTCAGCAGCAGGTAGTACGCGATGCCCTGGAAGTGTTTTTTGACGTGCGCAAAGTGCCGGGCCTGAAGAAAAAGCCGTCTACCTCTGAGTTGATTGACTGGCTGAAACTGCTGATGGCGGATGAGTTGTCTGCCAAAATGTTGCACCAGAAAGACAGCAGCAGTGCGTTGCCACCGCTGTACGGCGCTCTGGTGAAAAACGAGCAGGACGTTCACTTGCTGCAGAAACTGGCGTTTATGGCGCGCCGCCGCGGTTAGTTTCAAAGGTAGGGTTTTATGCTGATCAATTTTTTTCTGGAAGTGCGACGGGCAAAGGTGCCGGCCAGCCTGCGGGAGTTTCTCGACTTGCTGGAGGCCCTGCAGCATCGCCTGGCCTTCGCCGACATGGAAGAATTCTACTATCTGGCGCGCCTTTGTTTGGTCAAAGACGAGCGCCACTACGATAAATTCGACCGTGCTTTCAAGGTGTATTTTGAGGGCATCGAGCATCTGGACGAGTTGCTGCAATCGCTGATTCCCGACGATTGGCTGCGGGCCGAGTTTGAAAAGCACCTGAGCGATGAAGAAAAGGCGAAAATCGATTCCCTGGGCGGCCTGGAAGAACTGGTCGAAACCTTCAAAAAGCGCATGGAAGAGCAGAAAGAGCGCCACGCCGGCGGTAATAAATGGATCGGCACCGGCGGCACATCGCCCTTTGGCGCGGATGGCTACAATCCGGAAGGCTTTCGTATCGGCCAGAAAACAGGCCGCCACGGTCGCGCGGTAAAAGTGTGGGAAAAACGCGAGTTTAAAGACCTGGATGACAGCGTTACCCTAGGCATTCGCAACATCAAAGTGGCGCTGCGCCGGTTGCGTAAATTTGCCCGCCAAGGCGCCGCCGATACCCTGGATATGGACGACACCATTCGCTCCACCGCCCGTAACGCCGGATACCTTGATTTGAAAATGGTGCCCGAGCGCCACAACGCGGTAAAAGTGCTGATCTTTTTTGATGTGGGCGGCTCTATGGACCCTCACATTCGCGAATGTGAAGAGCTGTTTTCAGCGGCGCGGCTGGAATTCAAGCATATGGAGTATTTTTACTTTCACAACTTCATTTACGAGGGCGTGTGGACCCAGAACGTTCGCCGCACCAACGAGGTAACGCCCACCTGGGAGCTGCTGAATAAATACAGCTCGGACTACAAGGTTATTTTTGTGGGGGACGCCACCATGGCGCCCTATGAAATCAGCCATCCGGGCGGCTCCATCGAGCACTGGAATCAAGAATCCGGCGCCACCTGGTTTCAACGCATTACCGATCATTTCCGCAAAGTGGTTTGGCTGAATCCCCTGCCAGAGGCCTTCTGGAACCAGGGCGGCTCTGTGGCCATGGCCCGCCAGCTGGTGGATAACCAGATGTATCCGCTGACGGTGGAAGGCCTGGAAGGTGCAATGAAACAGCTGACGAAGTAGTTGAGAAAGTAGCTGTAATTTGCTGGAAAATGAATAAGGTGGCGAGCAGAAACTGCTATTTGCATGCGCTCAAAACTGCTACTCTTTCAACAATTCCGCGACTTAGACTTTCGTCGACTTGATTTCAACGAAAAAGCTCAGTTGCGCGACTTGCAAGGCCAAATATTATAACTAGAAAAGCGCAGACAGGAGTTCGAGTAATGATGAGTTTCGAGCAGTTTTACCAGGACAAGTACCCACAAGGTATGGCCTTGGATGTCGATCTGGCAAAATACTCTAGCATGGTTGACGTGTTCAATCAGGCGGTGACCAAGTACGCGGATCGCCCAGCAGTGTCTGCCGTTGGCGTTACCCTCAGTTATAAAGATCTGGATGTTCAAAGCCGTAATTTTGCAGCCTGGCTGCAGAACAAAACCGACCTGAAGCCGGGTGACCGCATTGCCGTTCAAATGCCGAACGTGTGCCAGTATTTGGTGGTTACCTTTGGTGCTATGCGCGCCGGGCTGATTGTGGTGAACACCAACCCGCTGTATACCCCCCGTGAAATGGAACATCAGTTTAATGACTCTGGCGCAAAAGCGCTGGTGGTGCTGGCTAACATGGCCGCCAACGCGGAAAAAGTGCTGCCCAATACCAGCATTGAACACGTGATTTTGACCGAAGTGGCGGATTTGCATTCCACCTTTAAGCGCACGCTGATGAACGCGGTGGTCAAGCACGTCAAGAAGATGGTGCCTGCGTACAATCTGCCCCAGGCCCACAAATTACCCGCGGTGCTGGCAGCCGGTGCCCGCGAGAAGTTTACTCCGGTTGAATGCAAACAGGACGACATCGCCGTGCTGCAGTACACCGGTGGCACGACCGGCGTGGCCAAAGGCGCCATGCTGACCCACGGCAATCTGGTGGCAAACCTGCTGCAGATTCGGCCGATGCTGGAAGACAACATTATTGAAGGCAGAGAAGTGGTGATTGCACCGCTGCCGCTATATCACATTTATTCGTTTACCCTGAACTGCGGCACCATGCTGGAAGCCGGTGCCCACAACGTGCTTATTCCCAACCCGAGGGATATAGACGCTTTTGTGAAAGAACTGCAAAATCACCAATTCACGGCGTTCCTGGGCCTGAACACGCTGTTTGTTGCGCTGTGTAATAACGAAGAATTCTGCAAACTGGATTTTAGCCACCTGAAGCTGACGGCTTCCGGCGGCATGGCGCTGACCTCCAAGGCGGCGAAAACCTGGAAGCAGGTGACCGGCTGCGAAGTTTGCGAAGGTTATGGCATGACTGAAACCTCGCCGGTGGTGAGTTTTAATCCGGTCAGCGCGATTCAGCTCGGCACCATTGGTTTGCCGCTGCCGGGTACCCTGCTGAAAACCGTGGACGACGATAACAATGAAACGCCCTTTGGCGAGCGGGGCGAGCTGTGTGTCAAGGGCCCGCAGGTCATGCGCGGTTACTGGCAGCGCCCGGACGATACCCGCAAATCCATGACCGACGACGGCTATTTGCGTACCGGTGACATAGCTGTTATTCAAAAAGATGGCTACATCCGCATTGTGGACCGTAAAAAGGACATGATTATTGTGTCGGGCTTTAATGTGTTCCCCAATGAAGTCGAAGACGTGATCAGCGGCCACCCGAATGTGCTGGAATGCGCTGCGGTGGGCATACCTGACGAAAAAAGCGGTGAAGCTGTGAAGGTGTACCTGGTTGCATCCAAAGACGGCGTAACCGCCGGCGAGCTGAAAGAGTTTTGCCGTGAACGCCTGACCGCCTACAAAGTGCCGCGTCACTTTGAATTTCGCACTGAGTTGCCAAAAACCAACGTTGGCAAAGTGTTGCGCCGCGAACTAAGGGATGAAGCAAGTAATCAATAAATCTTCAACTGACACTGTTTCTGGTGCCGCTGTTAATGACATAGCGGAACAGCTTGGCACCTGCGCGCAGCTTGAAGCTGCGCGCATAACCCGCACTCTTGTCCGCGCCAAAGGCCGCCCCGGCACCAAAGAGCTGGAAAAAATCGGCCGCTGGCTGCAGGCAGGGCAGGAAAAAGTGCAGTCGCGCCAGCGCTTGCATAAACCGGCCAGCTTCCCTGAAGGCTTACCGGTTTCAGAGCGGGTAGACGACATAGCCGCTGCTATTGCCCAAAACCAGGTGGTGATCATTGCCGGTGAAACCGGCTCTGGTAAAACCACCCAGATTCCAAAAATTTGCATGAACGCCGGCCTGGGTATTCGTGGCTTGATTGGCCACACCCAGCCCCGGCGTATTGCGGCCCGTAGCGTGGCCGCGCGCATTGCCGAAGAACTGGGCGAGCAAACCGGCCGGCAAGTGGGCTACCAGATTCGTTTTACCGATACCACCTCCGAAGATTCCCGCCTGAAAGTAATGACCGACGGCATATTGCTGGCGGAAGTCCAGCACGACCCGTTTTTAGACCGTTACGACACGCTGATTATTGACGAAGCCCACGAGCGCAGTCTGAACATCGATTTTCTGCTGGGGTATCTGAAACAGCTGCTGCCAAAGCGGCCTGATCTCAAGATAATCATCACCTCCGCCACCATCGAGCTCGGGCGTTTTAGCGAATTTTTCGATAACGCTCCGGTGATTGAAGTCAGCGGCCGCACCTTTCCGGTAGAAGTGCGCTATCGCCCCTTGGTCGGCGATGACGACGACCGCGATCAGGGCTGGACCGACGGTGTCTTGCAGGCGCTGGAGGAAATTGAACAGCACGAACGCAGCGCCAGCCAGCCGCCGGGCGATGTATTGGTGTTCATGCCCGGCGAGCGGGAAATTCGGGCCTTGAGCAACGTGTTGCGCCACGCTGAGCTGCGGCACACCGAAGTGCTGCCGCTGTATTCGCGGCTCAGCAATCAGGAACAGAACCGGGTGTTCCAGAGCCATCGGGGCCGGCGCCTGGTGTTGTCTACCAACGTGGCAGAAACTTCGCTGACGGTGCCGGGCATTCGCTATGTGGTTGACACCGGTGTTGCGCGCATCAGCCGCTACAGCGTGCGCTCGAAAATTCAGCGCCTGCCAATAGAACCGATTTCCCAAGCCAGCGCTAACCAGCGCGCCGGCCGCTGTGGTCGGGTGGCGCCGGGCATCTGTTTTCGCCTGTATGACGAAAACGATTTCATCAATCGCCCGGAATACACCGACCCCGAAATTCTGCGCACCAATCTGGCCTCGGTGATTTTGCAGATGGCCACCTCGGGCCTGGGTGAGATTCGTAACTTTCCGTTTTTGGAATCGCCGGATAATCGCCAGATAAACGACGGCTACAAACTGCTTGAAGAGCTGGGTGCGGTCACCGGCAAGCGCCGGGTAACCGTGGCTGGCCGCACCATGTCGCGCCTGCCGCTGGATCCGCGCCTGGCGCGCATGCTGGTGACCTCTGCGGAGCAAGGCAGCCTGAGCGAAGTGTTGATCGTTATTGCCGGGCTGAGCGTGCAAGACCCCCGTGACAGGCCGCAAGACAAACAACAGCAGGCCGACCAGGCCCATGCGCCGTTCAACGACAAAGAATCCGACTTTGTTACCCTGCTGAATATCTGGAATTTTTACGAAGAGCAGCGCCAGGAACTGTCGCTGAATCAGCTGAAAAAAGTCTGTCAGAAAAACTTTCTGAGCTGGATGCGTATGCGTGAATGGCGCGACGTGCACCGCCAGCTGACGCTGATTTGCCGCGAACAGAAGCTGAAGCTGAATCCCCAGGCCGCCAGTTACCAATCGGTACACACGGCGGTGCTGGCGGGTTTGCTGGGGCAGGTGGCGACCAAGTTTGAAAACCGCGAATACATGGCCACGCGCAATCGCAAGCTGCTGATATTTCCTGGCTCGAAGGTGGCAAAAACCGCACCCAAGTGGATTGTGGCCACCGAGATTGTGGAAACCAGCCGGGTGTTCGGGCGCATGGTGGCGGCCATTCAACCCCAATGGATAGAGCCCCTGGCGGCCCACGTGGTAAAGCATCACTATTTTGAGCCCCACTGGGAGCAAAAACGCGGGCAGGTGATGGGTTTTGAAAAAATCACCCTGTACGGTCTGGATATTGTTCCGCGCCGCGCCATTGTTTACAGCGACATTGACCCGGCCGCCTGCCGCGACTTGTTTATTCGCCACGCCCTGGTCGACGGCGATTACCGCTCCCGGGCGCCGTTTATTGAACTTAACCGGTTAATGCTGGAGTCGGTCGAAGACCTGGAAAAGAAAACCCGGCGCCGGGATTTGCTGGTAGACGACGAAACTCTGGTGGCTTTTTACGATCAGCGCGTGCCGGCCGACATCGTCAGCGGTCGCCATTTTGAGCACTGGTGGAAACATCTGGAAGCCGCCGAGCTGAAAGCTCTGGAATTGACCGAAGAAGACGTGCTGCAGCGCCCGCTTGACGCCCAGGCCGGTGCTCTTTATCCGGACTTTCTTGAGTGGGAAGGGGTGAAATACCCGCTGGATTACGAGTTTGAACCCACCAGCGAGCGCGATGGGGTAACTCTGCGGGTGCCGTTGATGGCACTGAAACAAATACCGGCGCGGCGCCTGGAGTGGCTGGTGCCCGGTTTGCTGCGGGAAAAGTGTATTGCGCTGGTGAAAGGGTTGCCGAAATCCCTGCGGCGTAATTTTGTGCCGGTGCCGGATTTTATCGACGCTGCCCTGGCCAACCTTCAGCCCTCTAACGAGCCGTTGGCGTTGCAACTGGGTGCGCAGCTGCGCCGCATGACGGGGGTACAGATAGACCCACAAGCCTGGCAGCAAAACGATTTGCCGCGGCACCTGCGAATGAACCTGCGGGTGACCGGCGACAAAGGCGCCGTTATCGCGGAAAGCCGTGAAACCGTGGATTTGCAGAGCCAGCTTGAGGCCAAAGCCGAGCAGGCCCTGGCGTCCATTACCGCCACGGATAGCAAAGACGAGACCACCACCGCGACTCACACCAGCTGGCAGTTCGGCACCCTGGCCCCGCAGGTGCAAACCGAAAAAGGCGGTATGCAGGTGACGGTGTATCCGGCTCTGGAAGATCTGGGCAAAGAAGTGCGACAAACCCGCTGCCTGGATTCGTTAACGGCGGAAACCATCACCCGCAAGGCCATCGCCCGGCTGATTCTGAACCGGTTTGGCAATACCCTGGACGATCTGGAACGCAAACTGCCGAAATTCAAACCGGCGGCGCTGATGTTCGCAACGGTTGGGCAAGCGCGTATTCTGCTGGACGACCTGTTGCTGTCGACAGCCATGCAGCATTTTCTGGTTGGCCCGCTACCGCGTAGCCCGGAGGCGTTCGACGGGTGTTTTAACCAGCACAGGGGCGACTTTATTCCTGCGCTTGAAACCGCGGTAGAGCATCTGCACCAGGCCATGCTCGGCTATCAACAGGTGGCAAAACGGCTGAAGGGCAAGATTAACCTGGCCCTGGCCAATTCTATGGCTGACATTAAGTTTCAAATGCAAAATCTTGTTTACCCTGGCTTTTTGGTGAACACCCCGGCGCAGTCTCTGGCCCAGTTCGGGCGCTATTTTGAGGCGGCTTTGGCAAGATTCGAGAAGATGGCGCGGGAGATGGGCCGCGAGCGGGAGTTCCTGCACACCATTGAACCGCTGTGGGCGCGATACGCCACCAAGCTTAAGGAGCAGCAGCGCCAGGGTGTCAAAGACCCGGAGCTTGAGTTGTACCGCTGGATGCTGGAAGAATACCGGGTGTCGTTTTTCGCCCAGCAGTTGGGTACGCAAATGACGGTGTCTATCAAGCGCCTTGATAAGCAATGGCAGGCTACCCGGGTATAACGGGAACGCGGGCAAACGCCTGAGACTGTGTTAACCTTTTTTAACTTTTCAGATTTTCACTATGACATGGGGTTAGCGTGATTAAAGCCATCATCAGTGGAACCGGTTTGTACACACCACCGGCCACCATCAGCAATGACGAACTGGTTGCAACGTTCAATCAGTACGTAGACCTGCACAACGCCGAGCACGCCGATGGGATTGCCCGCGGCGAGCAGGCGGCTCTGGAGCATTCCTCTTCAGCTTTTATTGAAAAAGCGTCTGGCATAAAGCGCCGTCACGTGATTGATAAAGAGGGCATTCTGGACCCCAGGCGGATGAAACCGAATATTCCAGACCGCACAAACGATCAGCCTTCAGTGCAGTGCGATATGAGCGTCACGGCCTGTCACGAGGCCCTGCAACAGGCGGGTAAAACCGCGGATGACGTAGACGCGGTGATTGTGGCCTGCTCCAACTTGCAGCGGGCTTACCCGGCGGTGTCGATTGAAGTGCAGAACGCTCTGGGCATTCAGGGTTTTGCTTATGACATGAACGTTGCCTGTAGCTCTGCCACGTTTGGCTTGCAGGCCGCGGTGAATTCGGTGGAAAACGGCACGGCCCGCGCGGTGCTGGTGGTTAGCCCGGAAATCTGTTCCGGCCACCTGAATTTCGGCGAACGCGACAGCCACTTTATATTCGGTGATGCCTGCACCGCCATTCTGGTGGAGCGGGAAGACGCAGTAGCGCCGGGCGCCGGTTTTGAAATTCTGGGTACCCGTCTGAAAACCCTGTATTCCAACGCCATTCGCAACAATTTCGGGTTTTTGAACCGCGCCGACGACAGCGGTGTGGGCCAGCCTGACAAACTGTTTGTGCAGCAGGGCCGCAAGGTGTTCAAGGAAGTGTCACCGCTGGTGGCCGATACCATACAGAATCATCTGCAGAGCCTTGGATTGGCGCCCGATCAGCTGCGGCGCATGTGGCTGCACCAGGCGAACCTGAACATGAACCATTTGATTGCGCGCCGGGTTTTGGGCCGCGATGCCACCGAAGATGAAGCACCGGTGATTCTGGACGAGTACGCCAACACCAGCTCTGCCGGTTCCATCATTGCCTTTCACCTGAATAAAGACGACCTGGTGTCTGGGGATGTTGGCGTAATCTGCTCGTTTGGTGCCGGTTATTCCATCGGCAGCGTAGTTGTGCGACGCCGCTGACAAAGCAAGGCATTCGAACCTTTCAAGCCGATCAGGCGTTTGTTGCCAGGGCGCGCAGGGCGTCTGGCAAAGGGCAGGAACCGCGGGTGTTGTGGTCAAACCACACCAGCTTTGCGTAGCCTTCCGCGTAGAGCTGTCCGTTGTCTGCGTCTTTTATCTCGTGATAGGTGTCCAGGCTGGTGTTGCCGGCTTTGTCGGCGTAGGTGGTAATCACCAAGTTGGCAGGGTGCTTCAATTCCTTTAGAAAAGTCGCGCTAGTCTTTATAATGATGGGCCCTGTAGGGCCGCTCATGTCGATGTTGATGTCGGCCAGCCAGACAATTCGAGCTTCCTCAAAGAAGCGGAAGTACACTGTGTTGTTGGCGTGCCCGTAGGCGTCCATATCACCCCAGCGCAGGGGAGCCGTGATTGTGTTGACAAGATTTCCCGGTACCGACATCGATCTCTCCGTTTGTAAATATAGAATTCAAAGAGCTTAACATGACCCAATTCAATCTCTGGCCTTGCTCACTGTTTATGCTTCCCCGTGGCGTGTTAGCGACGCTGGCGTTGATGCTTTTATTCGCATCCGGCCAAGCCCAGGCCCAGGCATCGACACAGGCCCAGGCATCGACACAGACAGCAGAGCAACGGGCAAGCGCAGGGTTTACTGAATCTGCGCCCTTGACCACGAACTCCAGCAGGCATAAGCGCGATCCCTATGAAAACTGGAACCGCAAGGTGTTTGCGTTTAACGAAGGCCTGGATCGCTGGTTTCTGAAGCCGATCGCCCAGAGTTACCGTGCGATTATGCCGGAGTTCGTGGACCGTGGCGTTACCAATGTGTTCAGTAATTTGGGTGAGCTCAGCAATTTCACCAACAGCGTGTTGCAGCTCAAGCTTGAGTCGGCCGTTGTGGCCGCTGGTCGTTTTACCTTTAACACGGTGTTCGGGCTAGCGGGCATGTTTGATGTGGCCACCGCCTGGGACTTGCCCGAGCGCCCGGAAGATTTCGGCCAAACCCTGGGCTATTGGGGTTCGGGCGCCGGATCTTACCTGATGTTGCCCGTGCTGGGGCCGTCCAACCCGCGGGATTTTGCAGGCTTTGGTATAGACAGCTTTGTATTGCCATCCACCTGGGACGAAATTGAAAGCCCATACAACGTTTACGCCCGTGGTGTGCAGATAGTGGACATACGCGCTGACCTGATTCCGGCGGAAAAGCTGATTTCCGGTGATCGCTATGTGTTTTTTCGCAATGCGTATATGCAGCGCCGCGACTTCCTGATTAACGACGGCAAGGTACAACGGGATCCGTTTGCCGCCGACGACAGTGACGACCTGATGCTCGACGACTTTTAATGAGTTAGTCTCTCGCTCAGCACGTTCACGAATTAGCCTAACGGGACACGAGCGTAACCATGTATTACGACTTCTTTGACCCGCTGGCGTCCTCGGGCGCCAAGGCGTCTGCAAACAGCGCAGGCGGCGTGCGTTTTCCGCACCTGGTTGAGTTGCCGCTGTCGTTCCAGCGCAGCGTGCCGGATTTGACGGTAAACAGTCACATATTTGCCTCGGTGCCAAAGGCCCGCAGGGTAATGATCAATAACCAGAATCTGCGGCCGGGCGATAGCTTTCAAGGCTTGCGGGTGGAAGAAATTACTGAGGATGGCGTGGTGTTAAGCAGGCAAGGGCAACAATTTCGACTGGGTATTGTACGCGACTGGATGAGCCCGCGCTGATGGCCCTGAGCGAACAGACCAAACAGCAGATTCAGCAGGGTTACCGCGACATGTTGGCGGGTAAGCAGGTGCGTGCACGTTATGGCCAGCGCCTGATGATTGCCGAAATCGCCCGCTATATGGGCGACATCACCGACAACGATGGCCAGCGTACGTCACCGCCTTCGGCCTGCGTGGTGGAAGCCGGGACCGGTACCGGTAAAACCCTGGCCTACCTGATTGCTGCTATTCCGGTGGCCAAGGCCCTGAACAAAACCCTGGTGATTTCCACCGCCACAGTGGCGCTGCAAGACCAGATTGTTCTGAAAGACCTGCCAGACGTGAAAAAACACAGCAAGCTGGATATAAACTGGACCCTGGCCAAAGGCCGCGGCCGCTATTTGTGCATGTCGCGGTTGGAAGGCCGCCTGCACGACGAAGGCAACGGCGACAGCGATACCATGCCGTTGTTTTTGTTGGATGCACCGGGCAAAGAGGAACCCGGCACCCGCGCGTTCTTTGAGGAAATGCTGGCCAGCTACGGCGCGCGCAAGTGGGACGGTGATCGCGACCACTGGCCTGAGCAGATCCCAGACGATATCTGGCGCCAGGTAACCACCGACCACCGCCAGTGCACCAACCGCCACTGCAGTTACTTTGATAGCTGTGCGTTTTTTGACGCCCGCAAAGATCTGGACGCCGCCGATATAGTCGTAGCCAACCACGACCTGGTGTTGGCAGACCTGGCCCTGGGCGGCGGCGCGATACTGCCAGAGCCGGAAAACGCGCTGTATATATTCGACGAAGCTCACCACCTGCCAGACAAAGCATTGAATCACTTCGCCGCGTCGATTTCCCTGAATTCCACACGCAGCTGGTTAAAACAGCTGTCGCAGGTGCTGGTAAAAATGCAGCCCCACCTGAGCCCGGGCACCCAAGGGGCAAAAACCCTGGAGCGCATCAGCGAAGCCGCGCGGGAAGTCGACCTGGTGGTCACCCGGGTGTACGAATACTGCGAACACAATATCACCTGGGAATTTAACGACGAGCGCCGCTCGGCCCAGTGGCGTTATCCCGAAGGCCAGCTGCCGGATGCCATGGCGGTACTGGCGGCGGAAGCACGCATTGCCAGCGCTAATTTTTCGCGCCACGTGGGTGCTTTGGCTGAAGAGCTTCAGGGTGCCTTTGACGAGCGCAAAACCCACGATATTGACCGTGAAACGGCAGAATCCTGGTATCCGGTGATTGGCTCCTTCCACAGCCGCTCTGAAGAGCAGCTGCGCCTTTGGGCGGCCTGGTGTGAGGAAACAAAAAGCCCGCCGCCGGCTCGCTGGACAGTGCGCCAGCGCTGGGACCACGCCGAAGACATTACCCTTTACAGTTCGCCGGTATTGGCTGACAGCCTGCTGTATACACGGCTGTGGTCACGGGCTTACGGTTCGGTGTTAACCAGCGCCACGCTGACCGCTTTGGGTAAATTTGATCGCCTGCGCTCCCGCGCCGGATTGCCGGAAGACGCCCGCTACCTGGTGGTTCCCAGCTCGTTCCGCTACCAGCAGATGGCCACGGTGGAAGTGCCGGCCATGAAGGCCATGCCCACCGATGACGGTTTTCTGGAAGAGCTGATTGAACGCCTGCCCACGCTGTGGCAAGGGGAAACCGCCACCCTGGTGCTGTTCACCTCGCGGCGCCAGATGCATCAGGTAAGAGACGCCCTGGCCGGTGACTATCCCGGGCTGATTATTACCCAGGACGACATGGCCAAAGGCGAAGTGCTGCGCCAGCACTGCGCGCGGGTGGACGAAGGCCGGCCCAGCGTGCTGTTCGGGGTTGCCAGTTTTGCCGAGGGCATAGACTTGCCGGGTAAGTACCTGCACCACGTGGTGATTACCCGTTTGCCGTTTTCAGTACCCGATGACCCGATTGATGCCAGCCTGGCGGAGTGGGTGACCCAGCGCGGTGGTAATCCGTTTATGGAGATTACCGTGCCGGAAGCGTCCATCAAGCTGGTTCAGGCCGTAGGGCGCTTGCTGCGCACCGAAGAAGACACCGGGCGGGTGACCATTTTGGACCGGCGCATTGTGGCGCGGCGCTATGGCCAGCTGCTGCTGGATTCGCTGCCGCCGTTCCGGCGGGTGATTGAGTATTGATTATGCGAAAAAAGAATGAAAATTAATCTTTTTATGCGTAAAATTAATTTTTTATCCTTTCAATAAATCAGTGAGTGCGAGTCGGCCCGTTGCGCCGGTCGCACAGGGAGCAACCCAGATAATGAAATTACAACAGCTACGCTACATCTGGGAGGTTGCGCACCACGACCTGAACGTGTCTGCTACGGCGCAGAGTCTGTTTACGTCGCAGCCGGGGATTTCCAAGCAGATTCGCCTGCTGGAAGACGAGCTGGGGCTGGAGATTTTTGCCCGCAGCGGCAAGCATTTGACCCGCATAACCCCGGGCGGCGAGATTATTGTGCGCGAGGCCGGTGAAATTTTACGCCGCGCTGAGGGCATCAAAAAGATTGCCCAGGAATTCAGCGACCAGCGCGCCGGTGACTTGAGCATTGCCACCACCCACACCCAGGCACGCTACGCCTTGCCGCCGGTGATTCGTGGGTTTCTGGACGCCTATCCAGACGTGTCTCTGCACATGAAGCAGGGTACGCCCACCCAGATTTCAGAAATGGCCGCCACCGGCGCGGCCGATTTCGCCATTGCCACTGAAGGCATGGAAGTGTTCAATGACCTGATCATGATGCCCTGTTACCGCTGGAATCGCTGCATCGTGGTGCCCAAAGACCACCCGCTGGCAGCGGAACCGGAGCTGACCCTGGCCAAGCTGGCGGAATATTCCCTGGTAACCTATGTATTTGGCTTTACCGGGCGCTCGCGGCTGGATGAAGCCTTCAAAAGCGCAAGTCTGATTCCCAAGGTGGTGTTTACCGCCGCCGACGCCGACGTGATCAAAACGTACGTGCGCCTGGGGCTTGGCGTGGGCATTATTGCCAGCATGGCGTACGACCCGAAAGTAGACACTGACCTGGTGGTGATAGACGCCAGCAAGCTCTTCGACAGTAGCATTACCCATATTGGCTTTCGCAAGGGCACTTTTTTACGTGGTTACATGTATGATTTCATCCAGCGCTTTGCTCCCCACCTGACCCGCGACGTAGTAGATCAGGTTGTGTCTAAACAGAGCAACCGCGGTGAAATTGAAGCGCTGTTCGAGAATGTAGAGCTACCCGTGCTCTGACGGGCTGTTTGCAGAGCGGTGCAATTCCGTGCGGTTTTTTCTATTATAGCGAACCGATGCGGGTGCGCGGCACTGCGATGGCAACCGAATCTTCCCTTATTGATGAAACAGGAGAGCACTGTGGAACTGGCATGCCTTGATCTTGAAGGAGTATTGATTCCAGAAATCTGGATTGCGTTTGCGGAGAAAACCGGCATTGAAGAACTCAAGGCAACCACCCGCGACATTCCTGATTACAACGTACTGATGAAGCAGCGCCTGAAGCTGCTGGACCAGCACGGTTATGGCTTGCCACAAATTCAGGAAGTGATTGGCGGGCTGGACCCGCTGCCCGGTGCCGCGGAGTTTCTGGACTGGTTGCGAGAGCGCTTTCAGGTGGTGATTCTGTCAGACACGTTCTACGAATTTGCCATGCCGCTGATGGCCAAGCTGGGCCATCCTGCGCTGCTGTGCCACAAGCTGGAAGTCGCAGACAGCGGCCAGATTACCGACTACTTGTTGCGTCAGCGTGACCCCAAACGCCAGTCGGTTCGCGCCTTTCAGCTACTGAATTACCGGGTAATTGCCGCCGGCGATTCGTACAACGACACTACCATGCTGGCGCAGGCTGAGGCCGGTATTTTGTTCCACGCGCCGCAAAACGTGATCAGCGAATTTCCGCAGTTCCCGGCGGTGCAGACGTTTGAGGATTTAAAGCAGGAATTCCTGAAGGCCAGCCTGATTCATAGCGCCTGAAGATCCGGAGCCTGTGGTGCCAGAATTTTCAGAGCTCAAATGTAGAGTCATGAACAAGAAGGCGGGTCTGTGTACTTTAAACCTATAGCCCGCCTTCTTTTTCCAGGCAATCCATTAGCGGTTTTACCTTGGTCAGGGTTTCCTGATATTCGCTTTCGGCTTCTGAATCCGTGACTATGCCGCCGCCACCCCAGCAGTGGATGGCGCCGGTGTTGTCGCACACCAGGGTGCGGATAGCGATGCTGCTGTCTAGCTGGCCGTCAAAGTTGCGATGAAATACCGATCCGCAGTAAGGGCCGCGCCAGTGGGGCTCCAGTTCCTGAATAATTTCCATAGCGCGGATTTTCGGCGCGCCGGTAATTGAACCACCGGGAAACGCATCAAAAAACGCCCGCAGCGGTGATACATCGGGCGCCAGCGTTGCGCGAATGTGGCTGACCAGGTGGTGCACATTGCGGTAAGACTCCAATGCAAACAGCTTGTCCACACGCACCGACCCCGTGGCCGCGTTCAGACCCAGGTCGTTGCGCAGTAGATCCACAATCATTAGATTTTCTGCCCGGTCTTTTTCCGAATCCATCAGTTCCTGCGCCAGGGCGCGATCCTGCTCGGCATCGTTGCCCCGCGGGCGTGTGCCTTTGATAGGGCTGGTTAGCACGGTATCGCCGCTGATCTGAAGAAAGCGCTCCGGCGAGGCCGACACAATGGCCTGGTCGCCGAGCCGCAGAAAGGCGCCGTAAGGCGTAGGGTGCGCGCTGGTAAGCGCCTGGTAGGCGCGCCAGGGATCGCCCCGGTACTGGCCGCTGAACTGCTGGGACAGATTGGCCTGATAGCAGTCGCCCGCCAGAATATATTCTTTAACCCGCTCAACGCCGGCCATAAAGTCTGTCGCAGATTGCCGTGGCGCAAAGGCCTGGGTCATGCGCCAGTTGTGGCCGGGCAGGGGCGAGGCTGAATCTTCCCTTTGCCAGTGCGCCAGTTGCGCCTGGGTTGCCGCTGCGCACTGGGGGTGAATCCACAGGTAATACTGTCCGCTTTGCCGATCGCAGCTCGCCATCCACAGGTACAAACCGGCTTGCATGGCGGGCAGTGGATTGCGGTCGGCGCTGGGTAAAGCGGCTGTTGCCGTGTTTGTCGGAGCTTTCAAATGCCGATAGCCCAGCTCGTAACTGGCGAAACCCAGCCAGCCACCGCTCAGCCAGGGTGTCGTTTGCGACGCCGGCTCGTCAACCTGCGAAGGCTGACTTTTCATCTGCGCCAACTGGTCTTCCATAAAGTGTGCGGTGCGGGCCAGCGCAGCTTTATCGGCGAATACATCGCTACAGTCGAGGGTTACGGTTATGTTTGCGAGGGCGGCGAAACCAAAGCGTTCGCCACGGCCAGCTTCTGCCCCGGGAGCGCCCAGGCAAATAAAGTCGCTGCACTGGCTGGCGTGAGCCTGAAGCCGGGCAAATTGATCAGCGCTGATGGGTGTAGCCGCTATCAAGGTTAAAACCTCTCATATTCTTTTGAAGGAAAATTAATTCGGCGATTTGTTAATACGCTGGCGATTCGCGAAAGGCTGTTACGTATACTGGATTTATGACAATGAAGAAACCGACAAACGATGGTTTTTGGCAGCGCTGGGTGAATCGACGCCTGCCCAGATCTGATCGCCAGACGTTCAGCCAGAAAAATCTGTTTATTCTGCCGACCGGTGCCGGCGTTATGTTCGGTGCGTTACTACTGATTATGCTGATTACCGGCATCAACTATCAAAACAGCCTGATTTATATGCTGACCTTTGTGCTTGGCGGGGTATTTGTGGGCGCCATGCACCAGACTCACCGCAACCTGGCGGGTTTGACTCTGGCCCTGAGCCGGGCGGGAGAGGCCGTTGCCGGTGACATGGTGCCATTTAGCCTGCGCCTGACCGCCGGTAAAGACGACGCCATTGCGGTGCAGGTTAGCAGCGGGGATTCGTTGCCGGTGTGGGTGAGTGTGCCCGCCGGGCAAAGCCGTGATGTGTCTGTGCAGGTTTTGGCGCCGCGCCGTGGTTATGTGCGCCCGGACCGAATTCGCATAGAAACCCGTTACCCCTTTGGGCTGTTAAAAGCCTGGTCCTGGTTGCGGCCGGTGTCAGCCGGCCTGGCCTTTGCAAAACCCATCACTGCGCCCGAGCTGCGGGCCACCGCCGAGGACGGCGAAAGCGAGGCGGTGGCCAGTGTTCAGGCGGGTTCAGACAGCGCCGATTTGCGGCCCTGGCGCGAAGGCGATTCCAGCCAGCGAGTACTGTGGAAACGCTTTGCCCGCACCGGGCAGCTGGTGGTGGCAGACTGGCAAGGGCAGGCTGGAAGTCCACAATGGTTGGATTTTCAGGCGTTTATAGGTGCAAGTAACGAAATGCGTTTAAGTTATCTGGCGTTTCTGGTGGATGACCGTCAGCGCCTGGGTGTGCGCTACGGGCTGAGTTTGCCGGGGCAGTTAATAGAGCCAGACAGCGGCGCTGCCCACGCATTGCGCTGCCAGCGCGCGCTGGCGGTGTGGGGGCTAGAGAAGCCCCGTGACAACAAGCCCCGCCGCTTTGGCAGTCGCTTGAAATCCACTAGCGCCGACCCGGAACTGCTGAGTGGCGCCAGCAACGGGAGCCCGCAATGACTACCCGCCGAGGTAACAAACAACCTTCGCCAGCCCTCGGTTCTGGCGTGCAAGCGCCGGCTGCGCAACTGCCTGGCAAGGCACTTTTATGGTTAGTGGCGGCGTTTACCATACTGCTGGTGCCACAATGGGACCGGCTGCCGCCCTGGCTTTTGGTGGTGTGTGTTGCGCTTATGCTCTGGCGCTGGCTGGCGCGGTTGGGCCGTGTACGCTTACCTGGAAGATGGTGGCGAACGGGGCTGGTGGTGGTGTTGGGCGGAGTGTACGTGGCCACGGTAAAAAGCCAGTTCACGGTAGACACAGCCGCGTCGTTTTTTGTGTTGTGCGTGGCGCTTAAATGGCTTGAAACCCGCAGTGCCCGTGATTTTTACGTGTTGTTTTTCATACTGCTGTACATGGCCGCGGTGAATTTTTTGTTTCACCAGGCCATACACTGGACCCTGCTGAATTTTACCGCGGTGGTGTTGCTGCTGATGGGTTTGCAGGTGCTGAACGCGCCCGAATTGCCAGCCGGTGTGCGCTCTGGTGGCCGCCGGCTAGCGAGCTTGCTGCTAAAAATGCTGCCGGTGGTGATTGTGCTGTTTGTGTTCTTTCCGCGCATGGCGCCCCTGTGGAGCGTACCGCTGGTGTCGGGCCAGGCCCGCAGCGGCATAAGCGATCAGATGACCCCGGGGGATATTTCCAGCCTGGCTCAGAGCAGCGAACGTGCGTTTCGCGTGAGCTTCGGTGGGCCGGCACCACCCCAGCCGCAACGCTATTGGCGCGGCCTGACCCTGGATTATCTTGACGGCGCAAGCTGGAAACAGTCCGCGCAGCCCGCTTTTCGGCGCTTGGGGCGGGTTGAAATCGAAGGCGTATCCGGGCCTCTGGACGCAAACCAATACGAAATATTGCTGGAGCCTACCGATCAGAGCTGGGCGTTCGCGCTGGCGGACTCGGTGGCGGCATCGCCCAATATTGAAGAAGTAGAAGTAGAGGAAGATCTGTTTCGCTTCCGCCGCCCTGCGGACACCAGCGTGCGCTATCGCCTGGCCTTGGAAACGCCTGCGGCCAATGCTGACGCGCAACTGTCACCGGCGCAGCGCCGCCAATTGTTGCAACTGCCTGGCCGTGGCAACCCGCGGGCCCGGGCTTTGGCTGATGAACTGCGCAGCCGTTATGACGACCGTGGGGTAGCCGCTGCGCTGCTGCAGCGTTTCCGCCAGCAGCCGTACTTTTACACCCTGCGGCCGCCGGCCATGCCCGATGACGGTATTGACGCCTTATTGTTCGATGTGAAACGGGGTTTTTGTGCCCACTACGCCGGCGCCATGACCTTTGTGCTGCGTGCGGCCGGTATTCCCGCGCGAATAGTTGTTGGGTATCAGGGCGGTGAATCCGGGGCCGGAGACGAATACCTGATTGTGCGTCAGTACGACGCCCACGCCTGGGTAGAAGGCTGGTTTGAGGGTGCGGGTTGGATTCGGCTTGACCCGACCGCGGCGATTGCGCCGTCGCGCATTGAATCCGGCCTGCGGGAGGCGATGGCAGAGGAAGGTTCGTTTCTGGAAAACAGCTGGCTGTCGCCGCAAAAATACGGCAACTTGCCCCTGCTGACCTGGGCCAGCCTGCAGCTGGATCGCGTCAATTATCAGTGGCAACGCTGGGTGGTAGGGTATCAGGGCCAGAGCCAGATGGACCTGCTGTCGCGCTTGCCCGGTGGCCTTACCATGCGCGATCTGGGTTATATCAGCGCCGGTACTGTGGCAGCCGCACTGTTGCTGGCCGGGTTGATCAGCGGCTGGCGCGGCCGGCAGGGCCGTCGCAGCACCGGTGTGGCGCGTCAGCTTCAACGGTGGCAAAGGTTTTGCGAGGGTGTTGGCGTGCCTGTGCGCCAGGGTGAAACGCCCCTGGGCCTGGCTGAACGACTGGCGCGGGCGGAACCGGCGCTGGCGGATTCGGCCAGAGTTTTTGCTGGTGTGGTCAATACTCACTACTATAGTCGCCAATACAGTCGCCAAACGGCCGATGCCGCTGTGGAGCCGGCGTCTGACATTCGCCGTCTGCGACGCTTGCTGGCCCGCATGAAACGGCAGCGGCGGCAGGCGGCGGCGGGTACAGTTGCGGCTTCCACTAAATCTAGCGAATCATTTTGAGCGAGCAGCGAGGCAAAGGATTGATACATCAGGACACCGATATTGCGACCGATATGCCCTGGCTGGCAAAAGCCTGGCACAGCGTACAGAAACAGCTGACGGAGTCGCGGCTGCCCCACGCACTGATTATTAATGGCGAGCGCGGTGTTGGTAAACGTGCCTGGGCCGATGCGGTTGCCGGTTTGTTGTTGTGTGACCAGCTGCAAACCGACTCCCGGGGAATGCCACAAGCTTGCGGCCACTGCAAGCAGTGCGAATTGAAACGTGCCGGCAGCCATCCGGACGTGCGGGTATACGCCCCTGAAAAATCGCGCATGGTACGCATTGTTCAAATCAGGGAATTGATTGCGTTTGCTTCGGCGTCACCTCAGGTGGGCCAGCGCAAGATTGCGATTATTGATCGCGCCGACCAGCTCAATATCAACGCCGCTAACGCCTTGCTGAAAACTCTGGAAGAACCCAGCGGCGATACCGTGCTGCTGCTGTTGCAGGAAAGCGGCCGGCCGCTGATTCCCACGATTCGCTCGCGCTGCCAGACTCATAATTTGCCGGTACCTGAAGCCTCCGACGCTGAACGCTGGCTGGTGAGCCAGCTGACCCTGCTGCCGTCTGAGAAACAGCCCGAAAGTATCGCCGTGGCGAAAGCGTTGATGCTCGCCGGCAATGCCCCAAGGCTGGCTTTGGATTATCTGAACGGCGGCTTTATAGCGCTGCACGACGCGGCTTTTTGTGGTTTTCGCGATTTCATGAAAAACCAGATGACTCTGGCCGATGCCGCCAAAGCCTTCAAAGCCCTGGGGCTGGATGAAACCCTGTGGCTGTTCGAAGGCTGGGCCGCAGACCTGGCCCGCCTCAGCGCCGGGAGTGAGCCGGCGCACCGTGAAGCTGCGGATATGCTGCGCTTTCTGGCCGGCTGCAATCCGCCCTGGCGCGCCCATGCATTGCTGGACGCGGTGCACGAAGGCCGTGAAGCCGTTGTATACAATGCCAGCCCGGAGCTGGAAGCCAGCCGGTTGCTGCTGGCGTGGCAACAACTGATGCCAAAACGCCAGCGAGCCGGCTGAGACAGCCGCGCGGGCCAATGTTGATTGAAGAGCCGGCAAATACCCGCATCGGTCTCGCTACTGTTATGATTAACAGATATTTATTGAAACCTTTGCCGAAACGTTTATTGACAAATTTTGTTGCAACATTTATTGACACATCACAGATAAGGTATTTGTTATGGGGCCCGGATTCGGAAATCGCAGTGGCATATTGACCCTGACCATCAAAGACAAAGCAGTGCTTTACGCTGCGTACATGCCTTATATCCGCCAGGGTGGTTTGTTTATTCCCACCCAAAAGCAATATCAGCTCGGTGACGAGGTGTTTTTGCTGCTCAATCTGATGGACGAACCGGAGAAATTACCGGTGTCTGGCAAAGTTATCTGGATTACACCAAAAGGCGCGCAAGGGAACCGTGCGGCCGGCATTGGCGTACAGTTTAATGACGACGCCGAATTGGCCAGAACCAAAATCGAGTCGTATTTGGCGGGTTCGCTGAGTTCAGACCGCCCCACCCATACACTCTGAGGTACCCGATGACCCAAGTTGCTGCCGCTTTGGCGGATACAGGCACAGAAACCGCTGCCGGGCAGGAAGCTCTCTGGCCACTGGAACACATCACGCTGGCGGGTTTGAGCTGGCCCGCACAGCCTGAAGCCCCGAACCGGCGGCCAACGCTGTTGCTGCACGGCTGGCTGGATAACAGCGAAACCTTTACCCATCTGGCACCCGAACTGACCAGCCTGGGTGACGTGTACGCGTTTGATTTTGCAGGCCACGGCCATTCCGGCCATCGCCCGCCGGGGCAACATTATGTGTTGATGGATTACGTAGCGGATCTTGCCGAACTGATCGAGCTTCACTTTGACGCTGACAAAACTCCGCTGGACCTGGTTGGGCACTCCCTTGGCGGTATTGTTGCAGCGCTTTACGCTGCGGCATTCCCTGAGCGTGTGCGCAAACTGGTGCTGATTGACAGCCTGGGTGCGCTCAGTCGCCACGAACACGATGTGATTCCGCAGTTGCGCCGCTCCATCAGCAAACGCCTGGCGGGCTCTGGCAAGCCGACGTTGTATCCGGATTTGGCGACAGCGGCGAAAGTACGGGCCGGCGGCCTGAGTCCTTTGAGCCCGGAAGCTGCTCTGGCCCTTATACCCCGTAATATGCAAAAGGTGGAAAGCGGCTGGTTGTGGCGCACCGATGCGCGGCTGCGTCATCCTTCGGCGCTGATGCTGTCAGAACAGCAGGTGCGGGCGTCTTTGGCGGCGCTGAGCACACCAACATTATTTGTGCGGGCGCAATCCGGTTTGTTGGCAGACAACGCCGACACAACCCAGGCCCGCGCCCAAGTGATTAAAGATTTCCAGCAGGTTGATGTTCCCGGCGGCCACCACTGTCATCTGGATGGCGACACCCGTCCGGTGACCCTGGCTGTTAAACGATTTTTGAATCAATAGGTGATGCTGTGTTGAATGATCGATGTGCGAAAAACTTTGTAATTGGAGCTGCGTTAATATTGGGTGCGATGCTCGCTGTAGCGAGCCAGCAGGCACTGGCGGCATTTCCGGAGACAGCTCCAGAGAAGTTTCCCGCGTCAGAGCTGGAAGAAACCCGGCCGTTGGAGTCGGGTGGGCATCTTGTTCTGTTCAGCCCGGTGCGGGAGATTAACAGCGAAATTCGCTCCGATGTGATGGCTCGGCTGCCGGTATCCGGCAACAGCCTGCTGTATCGCATTAACGCAGACGCCAGCCGGGTGGGTGCGTTGAATCACTATCGCCAGGAGCTGCTGAATTCCGGCGCTAACATCTTGTTCGAATGTACAGGCGTGCGCTGCGGCCGCAGCAACGTGTGGGCCAATCAGATTTTTGACAAATCCATGCTGCTTGGCCGGGATACCGCACAGGATTACCTGGTGGTGGGCACCGTCAGCGAAGACGGCCAGCGCTGGCTGACTCTGGTATACACGGTTACCCGCGGTAACCAGAGCGAATACGTCTGGGTAGAGCACTTCGAGGTTGGCTCGGGCGCCGTGGTGCCAGGCCTGGGATCCCTGCAAAGTCGCATTCGCGGGCCTTTAATCGTAGCTTGGCAAGACGGCTTTATTGTGCGCTTTGACTGGAAATCAAAGGACCGCCGCATGTTACGGGACTGGGCCGATGCCGACGGCAGTACCGTGATACTGATCACCTACTCGGAACTGGAAGGCAGCGAGCCGCTGGAAGACGCCATGGCTCGCGCGCGCACGGCCGGTGAATCCATGTCTGATTTGCTGGTGCAAACTGGCATTGTGAAGGAACGCCAGCAGTTAGTGGTGGTGGGCCCGAGCATCGTTCAGTCAGATCCGCTGCGCAAGGGTAACCGTGTGGAAATTTTAGTTATTTCAAGGTGATGGAATGACATCTAAAGACGATGACAAGGCTGTTGCAGCTGCTGGCAAAAGCCTGGCGGCAGGTCCCGCGAAAACTGCTGCGAGCAGCAGTTCCGGGGTGGTCGAAAGCGGCGGCCTGGATTCTGCCGGTGCGCCGGAAACCGGCAAAGACAAAAAGCCGGCGTCTCGGCAAAAGCGCGCTACCGTAGCGCTCGCCTTGGGCAGCGGCGGTGCCCGCGGCTATGCCCATATTGGCGCTATTGAAGTGCTTAACGAGCGCGGCTATGAAATTATTGCCATATCCGGTTGCTCTATGGGGGCGCTGGTGGGCGGCATGTACGCCGCGGGAAAACTGCAGCAGTACAAAGACTGGGTAACGGGGTTAGGGCAGTTTGATGTGCTAAGGCTGCTGGACGTTACCTTTAGTGCGGTGGGCGCTATTCGTGGTGACAAAATTTTTTCTATTGTAAGCGACATTCTAGGCGATACGCGCATAGAAGACCTGCCCATTGCGTTTACCTCGGTCGCCACAGACCTGCTGGGCCATAAAGAAATCTGGTTTCAGGAAGGCCCGCTGGACCAGGCCATACGCGCATCGGTGGCTATTCCCGGTGTGGTTACGCCGCTGGTGCTGAACGGCCGGGTGCTGGTCGATGGCTCCACCCTGAACCCGCTGCCGATCATTCCGACCATTTCGGCCCACGCCGACTTGATTGTTGCGGTGAACCTGGCGGGTGAAGACGACCGCCGCCAGCGCCTGTCGGATGCGGCTTTTACCAGCCTCGACGATGATGACGACAGTGAAGAGTGGATGAGCGCCATGCGCGAAAAAGCGTCGCGCTGGTTTGACTGGGACACATTGAAAGGGTTGGCCGGCGGCAAAGTCGACGGCGAACCTGCGGAAGATAAAATCAGCCGCGAAGTGCAAAAGCAGAATGCCAAAAAACAGCGTAAGCAGGAAGAAGAAGAAGCGGTACAAAGCCCGAAAACACCAGAACCGGGCAGCACTGGCAAACAGCAGGGCGAAGTTGAGACCATTGATTGGGACAAGCTGGGTATCGGCAAGTTCGAGGTAATGAACCTGGCCATTGAAACCATGCAGAGCGTGCTGGTGCAGTACAAAATTGCCGGCTACCCGCCTGACCTGTTGGTGAATATTCCGAAAAACGTGTGCCGCAGCTACGATTTCCACAAAGCGCCAGAGCTGATTCAGCTGGGTCGTGAGCGCATGGCAGCGGCTTTGGACCGCTATGAGCAAGACCACAGCAGCTCAGGCCCGCTCGCGGTTTAAGCCGGTTTAGGCCGCGCGCAAGACAGCCGAAACACGTATACTGTGGGCCCATTTTCCGTTCAGACAGGACTCTTTTGCCGTGACCAGCCCCGTTGATGATTTGGCCACCGTACGCGATTTTTTGCGTTACGCCTGTTCCCGTTTTGCCAAGTCGCCGCTGTACTTTGGCCATGGCACCGACAACGTTTGGGACGAAGCGGTCCAGCTGGTTATGCGCAGCCTGCATTTACCGCTGGAAAACAATAACCTGTTTCTGGATGCGCGCCTGGTGCGCGAAGAGCGCGAGCTGATTCTGGAGCGCATAGAGCGCCGGGTAGAAGAGCAGGTTCCATTGGCCTATCTGTTGGGCGAAGCCTGGTTTATGGGGCTGCCATTTAACGTGGATTCACGGGTGCTGGTGCCACGTTCGCCGCTGGCCGAGCTGCTGGAGAACGGTTTGCAGCCCTGGTTGGGCGATGTGTATGTGGAGCGCATTCTGGATTTGTGTACCGGCAGTGGTTGTATTGGCATTGCCGCCGCTACGGTGTTTGAAGACGCCAAGGTGGACCTGGCGGATATTTCTACTGACGCGCTGGCGGTGGCCGATTCCAATATTACATTGCATCAGCTGGGTGAGCGGGTGCGCACCGTGCAATCGGATGTGTTCAGCAATCTGAATGAACGTTACGATGTGATTCTGAGCAACCCGCCCTATGTGAACGCGCACGACCTGGCCAGCATGCCAGCGGAGTTCGGCCATGAGCCAGTATTGGGCCTGGCGGCCGGTGAAGACGGCCTGGAGATTGCCCATCGCATATTGGCCGGAGCGGCTGATCGGCTGACCGACAACGGTCTGTTAATTGTGGAAGTCGGTAACAGCTGGCCAGAGCTGGATGCGGCCTATCCTCAGCTGCCGCTGACCTGGCTGGAGTTTGAAAACGGCGGCGACGGGGTGCTCGCTATTGTCGCTAAAGACTTGCGTAAATACCTGTCGAACAGCTGATAAAATCTTTACACCTTTTTTATAACAACTGGATAAGATACTGAATTATGTCTGGAAACACATTTGGCAAGCTGTTCACGGTGACCACGTTTGGTGAAAGCCACGGGGCCGCTCTGGGGTGTGTGATTGATGGCTGTCCGCCGGGGCTCGAGCTGTCTGAAGAAGACATGCAGTACGATCTTGATCGCCGCAAACCGGGCACGTCGCGCTACACCACCCAGCGCCGCGAAGCCGATGAAGTGCGCATTCTTTCCGGCGTATTCGAAGGCCGCACCACTGGCACATCCATTGGTCTGCTGATTGAAAATACCGACCAGCGCTCTAAAGATTATTCAAAAATCGCCACCCAGTTTCGCCCGGCTCACGCCGATTACACCTATCACCACAAATTCGGTGAGCGGGATTATCGCGGTGGCGGGCGTTCCTCGGCCCGCGAGACCGCTATGCGGGTGGCCGCTGGCGCCGTTGCGCGCAAATTCCTGCTGCAGCGCCTAGGCATTACCGTGCGTGGCTACCTGAGCCAATTAGGCCCGATAAAAGCCGAAACCCTGGATTGGGAGCAGGTACACCAGAATCCGTTTTTCTGCCCGGATGCCAGCAAAGTGCCGGAAATGAAAGCCTACATGGAAGCGTTGGTTAAAGAAGGCAACTCGATTGGCGCTCGTATTAACGTGGTGGCCGAAGGCGTACCACCGGGGCTGGGCGAGCCGGTGTTTGACCGACTAGACGCAGAACTTGCCCATGCTTTAATGAGCATTAACGCCGTGAAAGGCGTTGAAATTGGTGCCGGTTTTGGCTGTATTGATCAAAAAGGCACCGAGCACCGGGATGAAATGACGCCGGAAGGTTTTTTGTCAAATCAAGCCGGCGGCGTTCTGGGGGGTATTTCCTCCGGCCAGCCCATTCTGGCCAGTATCGCACTCAAACCTACCTCCAGCCTGCGCTTGCCGGGTCGGAGTATTGATGTCGACGGCAACCCGGTGGAGATTATTACCACCGGCCGCCACGACCCCTGCGTGGGCATTCGCGCCACGCCCATCGCCGAGGCAATGATGGCCATTGTGCTGATGGACCACTATCTGCGCCATCGCGGCCAGAACGCCGACGTGCGGGTAACCACGCCGGTGCTGCCTCAGCTTTGATAGACCAGGGATGAGACACCGGGGACGGATTTGAAATCCGTCCCCACTCCTCGCTCCTACACCAGGGACGGATTTGAAATCCGTCCCTACTGGCTTAAAAATGGTACTGAAAGGTAGCGGCGCGAATCAAAGGTAAGGGGTAACAGTGACGCACTGGCGCCTGTCGAATTTGTATTTCTGGTTCTTCGCCCTGTTGGGCGGAATGCTGCCGTACTGGTCGCTTTACCTTGACGGTCGCGGTTTTTCCTATCTGCAAATCGCCAGTCTGATGGCGACCATCCAGCTTACCAAGATTGTGGCCCCGAGCGTGTGGGGCCATTTGGGCGACCGCACCGGGCAAAGGGTGCGGCTGGTCCGCTTCGGTACGATCACCGGTTCCCTGTGTTTTGCTGGTGTGCTTCTGGAGCCGGGCTTTACCGGCCTGCTGCTGGTGATGCTGGCGTTCACTTTTTTCTGGAACGCGGTGCTGCCCCTTTACGAAGTCATCACTCTGCAGGTTCTGGGTGCACAGCGGGACCAATACGGCAAAATCCGCTTATGGGGTTCGGTGGGCTTTATTGCGGCAGTGGCGTTGATTGGCGTGCTGCTGGAATGGGTGGATATTCGATACTTGCCGATGCTGTTGATTCCCCTGTTTGCCGGCATTGCGGTGTCGGCCTGGATGCTGCCTGTTGAAAAAATCGTTCGTAAGCAGAAGTCCCCGCGGGGCAGCCTAAAAGCCATTCTGACCCATCCTGCGGTGATTGCGTTTTTTGTGATGAACTTTTTACTGCAAGTGGCCCACGGCTCTTACTACACGTTTTTCAGTATTCACCTGCAGCTGCACGACTACGGCAAGCTGGCCATTGGCTTGCTGTGGTCACTGGGTGTGATCGCCGAAATTGTCCTGTTTATGGTGATGCATCGCCTGGGCGCGCGTTTCAGCGTGCGCCACATTGTGCTGGCGGCCTTGCTGCTAACCCTGCTGCGCTGGTTGCTGATTGCGGAAATGGCGTCGGTGCTGCCGGTGCTGATATTTGCCCAGCTGTTGCATGCGGCATCTTACGGCGCATTACATGCGGTGTCGGTGCAGTACATTCAAGGCTTTTTTGGCCGCCACCATCACGGCCAGGGGCAGGCTCTTTATAGCGGGCTAACCTTTGGTGCCGGCGGCGCGCTGGGCGCCTGGGGTGCGGGGTTTCTGGTAGACGGCATCGACACCTCCGCGGCCTTCCTGGGCAGCGCGGTTGTTACCGCCCTGGCGCTTGCCGCCGCCTGGCGCGGCTTGCAACCGCCGCCGAGGCTGGAGGAAAGTAGGGGACAGATTTGAAATCTGTCCCCAGTGTGCGGTCTGCGGTGAGAGGTAGGGGACGGATTTCAAATCCGTCCCCGCTTTGCCTTGGGTTCCTGTTGCTCCACAATCGCCAGCAGAGCCTGGGCGGCACCGCTCAGGTCTCTGCCTGACAGGCCAATAGCCCCCATCAACCGCGCCACCGAATGCGCCACCGGCAGCACCCGCAGGCTGCTGTCTAACATGCGCACCGGCAATACGCTCCAGCCAAGACCCACACTGGTCATCATTTTCAGGGTCTCCAGGTAATTTGTGGGCATTTGCGAGCTCAACGGCAGGTTGGCCTCCATAAACAGCCGGCTGACCAACCGGTAAGTTCCCGTGCTGGTGTCTGGCAATAGCGCAGCGTGGCCAGACAAGTCCGCCAGAGTAGGCTGCTCCAGCGCTGCCAGCGGATGCTCCGGCCCGACCACAAACGCCATTGGATCTGGCCACTGGGCGTACACCTTAAAGTTCGGGTCTATGCCGTCGCTCAGGGTAACAAACGCCAGTTCGGCGCCGCGTTTGCGCATCTGGGCGTAGGCGGCGTCTGATTCCATAAACTGAAGATCAAGGCTGACCTGCGGATAGTCGCGCTTGAAGCGCCGCAACCAGTTTGGCAGGTGGTGCAGGCCAATGTGGTGGCTGGCAATAATCTGTAGCTTACCGGCCACTTCGCGGGTGCTTGGTGACAGCGCAATGCGGGCGTTGTGGATTTCATCCAGAATCCGCCTGGCGTGGGGCAGCAGCCGTGTGCCGGCGTCGGTCAGTTTGAGCTGGCGCTGGCTGCGATCAACCAGTTCGGCGCCGAGCTGGACTTCCAGAGCGGCCAACCGCTTGCTGATGGCAGGTTGGGTAATGTGCAGCTGCTCGGCGGCTTCAGAGAACGAGCCCTGGTCAACAATGGCCAAAAAGGCGCGCAGAGTATTGGAATCCATAGTCACCACGACCGTCGTCGACTAAAAGTGCTTTTTACAACACCCTGAAACGGTTCATTCTATTCGGTAGTATTCCAAATAGGAATGCTATGCATAAAAAACATGAATTGAGGTTATTGGCGAGGCACTTTAAACTGTTCAGACAATCAGAACTTCAAAGGGCGCAGCCTTACCAACGGTGATGCGATTTTCAAACCCCAAAACGATGAGAGAGCGATCATGGCGGGTAAAACCTTATACGACAAATTGTGGGACGATCATCTGGTAAAACAGCGTGATGACGGTTCTGCCCTTATTTACATTGACCGCCACCTGCTGCACGAAGTGACGTCGCCGCAGGCGTTTGAAGGTCTGCGCCTGGCCAACCGAAAGCCCTGGCGGATTGATGCCAACCTGGCAACGCCCGACCATAACGTGCCTACCACTGACCGCGCCATGGGAATCGACGGCATTGTGGACCCGATATCGCGCATTCAGGTAGAAACCCTGGACAGCAACTGCGACGAGTTCGGCATTCTTGAATTCAAGATTAAAGACCAGCGCCAGGGAATAGTGCACGTGATCGGGCCCGAGCAGGGTGCAACCTTGCCCGGTATGACCATTGTCTGCGGTGATTCCCATACCTCGACTCACGGTGCGTTCGGATGCCTGGCCCACGGTATTGGCACCTCGGAAGTGGAACACGTGCTGGCTACCCAGTGCCTGGTGCAGCAGAAAATAAAAAATATGCTGGTGAAAGTGAATGGCCAGTTGGGTAAAGGCGTAACCGCCAAAGACGTAGTGCTGGCGATTATTGGCAAAATCGGTACCGCTGGCGGTTCCGGGCATGCTATCGAGTTTGGCGGCGAAGCCATACAAAGCCTGAGCATGGAAGGCCGGATGACGGTGTGCAATATGGCGATTGAAGCCGGCGCCCGCGTTGGCATGGTGGCGGTAGACGGCACCACTATTGATTACATCAAGGGTCGGCCGTTTTCACCCAAGGGTGAAGCCTGGAATGCAGCCGTTGCTCATTGGAGCACCTTGCACAGTGACCCGAACGCCGAATTCGACAAAGTAGTAGAGCTTGAAGGTGCGGATATTCAGCCTCAGGTGAGCTGGGGCACATCCCCGGAAATGGTGGCGAACGTGGCCGGCCAGGTGCCAGACCCGGCGAAAGAAACCGACTTGATAAAACGGGAAGGGCTTGAACGTGCGCTGAAATACATGGGCTTGCAGCCCAATCAGTTGATCACCGACATCAAGTTGGATCGGGTATTTATCGGTTCTTGCACCAACAGCCGTATTGAAGATCTGCGCGAAGCGGCGCTGGTGGTTAAGGGTCGCAAAGTGGCGGCGAGTTTGAAGCAGGCCATGGTAGTGCCAGGTTCAGGCCTGGTGAAGTTGCAGGCCGAAGCCGAAGGGCTGGACAAGATTTTTCTGGAAGCGGGCCTGGAATGGCGCGACCCCGGTTGCTCTATGTGCCTGGCCATGAACGCCGATAAGTTGGGCCAGGGCGAGCATTGTGCGTCTACTTCTAACCGCAACTTTGAGGGGCGTCAGGGCTTTGGTGGGCGTACCCATCTGGTTAGCCCGGCTATGGCAGCGGCGGCAGCGATTGCCGGCCATTTTGTTGACGTTCGTGAAATGCTGAACTGATCCACAGGAGACAATGACCATGCGCGCATTTACCCAACATCAGGGCCTGGTAGCCCCCATGGACCGTTCCAATGTGGACACGGACCTGATCATTCCCAAGCAATTTTTGAAGTCCATCAAACGCACCGGCTTCGGCCCCAATCTGTTTGATCCATTGCGTTATCTGGACGAGGGCCAGCCTGGTCAGGACAATTCCCAACGCCCGTTAAACACGGATTTTGTGCTGAACCAGAAACGCTACAGCGGCGCCAGTGTGCTGCTGGCCCGTACCAATTTTGGCTGCGGTTCCAGCCGCGAACACGCGCCTTGGGCGCTGGAAGATTTCGGCTTTCGGGTGATTATTGCCCCCAGTTTTGCTGATATTTTTTATAATAACTGCTTTAAGAATGGGCTGTTGCCTATTGTTCTTGATGAAAAAATAGTTGATCAGCTGTTTATTGAAGCTGAGGCCAGCGAAGGCTATGAACTGACGGTGGATCTTGCAGCGAAAACCGTTATCACGCCGTCTGGGGAATCTTTCAGCTTCGACGTAGACGGCTTTCGTCGCCACTGCCTGCTGCATGGCCTGGACGATATTGGTGTGACTTTGGAAGACGCCGATGTGATCCAGCATTACGAAGATGCGCGTCGCAAAACCGCGCCCTGGCTGTTTGGTGCCGGCCAGTAATTTTCCTGTTAAACCAATGTCGAAACCGATATCAAGGAACCTGATATGTCACGAACCATATTACTGCTGCCGGGCGACGGCATTGGCCCTGAAATCATGGGCGAAGCCGAAAAAGTACTGCGCCGGGTGAATGAGTCTTTCAAACTTGATTTGAGCTTTCAGCACGGCTTGGTTGGCGGTGCTGCGCTGGATGATTCTGACACTCCGCTGCCGGATGAAACCCTGGAGTTGGCCTCCAAGGCCGATGCGATTCTGCTGGGCGCCGTTGGCGGCCCGAAGTGGGACGCCCTGCCGATGGCCAAGCGCCCGGAAAAAGGTTTGCTGGGACTGCGCTCCAACCTTGAGCTGTTTGCCAATTTTCGCCCGGCTATTCTTTATCCGCAGCTGGCGTCTGCTTCTTCGCTGAAGCCTGAAGTAGTGTCGGGCCTTGATATCATGATTATCCGTGAGCTGACCGGCGGTATCTACTTCGGTCAGCCCCGGGGTGTGCGGCAACTGGAAAGCGGTGAGCGCCAGGGCTATAACACCTACGCCTACACCGAGACGGAAATTCGTCGTATTGGCCGGGTGGCGTTTGAAACGGCCCAGCAGCGCGGCAAAAAACTATGCTCGGTCGACAAGGCCAACGTGCTGGAAGTGACGGTGCTGTGGCGTGAGATCATGAACGAGTTGAAGCTTGAGTATCCGGACGTAGAGCTGTCGCACATGTACGTGGATAACGCCGCGATGCAGCTGGTGCGCGCACCCAAACAGTTTGACGTGATTGTAACCGGCAATATGTTTGGTGATATTCTTTCTGACGAAGCCGCTATGCTGACAGGCTCCATCGGCATGCTGCCATCGGCTTCTATGAACTCGGCGAAGCAGGGCATGTACGAGCCTTGCCATGGTTCGGCGCCGGATATTGCCGGCAAAGGCATTGCGAATCCGCTGGCGACCATTCTTAGCGTTGCGATGATGCTACGCTATAGTCTGGATGAGAGCGCCGCCGCAGCAGCCATTGAAACCGCGGTTGGCAAGGTACTGGACCAGGGGTTGCGCACAGCGGATATAATGTCGGAAGGCTGCACCCGGTCTTCTACCCGTGAAATGGGTGAAGCGGTGCTGTCGCAGCTTTAACATTCACTCCGCCCGGGCCCGCGAAACCGGCCCGGGCAGGTATAAAAAAGGTTTGAAAGTCACATGAAGCGAGTTGGGCTTGTAGGTTGGCGTGGCATGGTGGGTTCTGTCCTCATGCAGCGCATGCGTGAAGAAAACGATTTCGCGGATATCGAACCGGTATTCTTTTCCACGTCGCAAACCGGGCAACCGGCGCCGGATGTGGGCCGCGATGGCATTCTGCCGCTGCAGGACGCCTTCGATATTGACACTCTGAAAACCCTGGACGTGATTTTGACCTGCCAGGGCGGCGACTACACCTCGGCGGTGTATCAGAAGCTGCGTGACGCCGGCTGGAACGGCTACTGGATAGACGCTGCGTCTACCCTGCGCATGGTTGACCATTCTGTGATTGTGCTAGACCCGGTTAACCGTAACGTGATTGATGCAGCGCTCGACAAAGGCGTGAAAGATTACATTGGCGGCAACTGCACCGTGAGCCTGATGATGTTGGCCTTGGGTGGTTTGCTGGAGCAGGACTTGATTGAATGGGTATCGCCCATGACCTATCAGGCCGCTTCCGGGTCCGGCGCGCAGAACATGCGAGAGCTGCTGAACCAGATGGGCGAGCTGAACGGCAGTGTTAAAGCCGAGCTGGAAAGCCCGTCTTCTGCGATTCTTGAGATTGATCGCAAGGTGACCGACACCATGCGCAGCGACGCCTTCCCGACCGAGCACTTTGGTGTGCCCCTGGCGGGCAGCCTAATTCCGTTTATCGACAAGCAGCTCGAAAACGGTATGAGCAAGGAAGAGTGGAAAGCCGGTGTTGAAACCAACAAGATTCTGGGCCGTAGCGACAATCCTATTCCTATCGACGGTTTGTGCGTTCGAATCGGTGCCATGCGTTCACACAGTCAGGCACTGACCATAAAGCTGCGCAAAGATCTTCCTGTTGCTGAAATCGAGAAGATTCTGGCCGCCGGCAACGATTGGGTGAAAGTTATTCCCAACGAGCGTGAAGCCAGCATGAACGAGCTGACACCGGCGAAAGTCACCGGCACTCTGAGTATTCCCGTGGGCCGTATTCGCAAATTGACCATGGGGCCGGAGTATATTTCTGCGTTCACCGTGGGTGACCAACTGTTGTGGGGTGCGGCAGAACCGTTGAGGCGCATGCTGCGAATTCTTCAAAGTCGTTGATTAATGCCAACTGCGTCCGGTTTCAACCAACCGGTGAGGGGCGAAGGCTGCTTTCAGCCTTCGCCCCTGTTATTTTCATAACTATAAAAGCCGGTGTCTCCTCAGCGCCCGCAATAACTTAATCTTCGTGATGGCTGTGTGTTTGCGATCAAGAGTTGGCAAAGTAGCGCAGCAGTGCACTGAAGAACGTTGATTTATTGATAAAATGATGCTTATCAACAATACTTGCCGCGTTGAGGATTAAAGTTCCGCCACACTTATACAACACCCAGACGGAAGTCATCCAACCTCGTCCGAAACTGCTTTAACGCCGCCGTGCACCGAAGCAGGTACGAATAACGGAGACTGGAAAGGAAAAAGCATGAAGGTACGCAAGCTTGCGGTTGCTCTGGCACTGGCTGGAGGTCTTGGCTCCGGCGTTGCACAAGCCCTGGGATTGGGGGAGGTGGAGCTGCAGTCCTACTTGAATGAGCCCCTGGATGCGCAAATTGTGCTACGCCAGAGTCGCGGCGTTAGCCCTGGTGATGTTTTCGTCAATGTGGCTTCTGAATCCGCCTATCAACGGGTGGGTCTTAATCGCGGCCAGTTTGCCAGTAAGCTAAAATTTCAGGTGGTTACCCGCAGTGATGGCAGCCTGGCGGTCAGCGTGTCTTCCCGTGAACCGTTACGGGAGCCGTACCTCAATTTTCTGCTGGAGCTGACCTGGCCCAGTGGCCGTTTGCTGCGCGAATACGCGGTGTTGGTAGACCCACCTGTGTATGCGGCAGAAACCGGCATCCGGGAACCGCTTGTAGCGGCACCGTCTGCTGGCCGCAGCAACTCATCGCCCAGCGCCAATAGCGGCGCAGTGAGCCGACCGGCGCCCGCAAGTTCTGGTTCCGCACAATCTCTTGCATCTGGCGGTGTTTACGGCCCTACAACCTCGTCTGATACCCTGTGGAGCATTGCCACCAGGATGCGCCCAAACAACAGCGTATCTGTGCAGCAGGTTATGCTGGCGATTCAAGAGATTAATCCCGATGCGTTTATAGGCGGCAATATCAACCGTTTGAAACGCGGTGAAGTTCTGCGCGCACCCACGCTGGCGCAAATCCAGCGCCTGGGCCAGGGCGAGGCAAATCAGGTCGTGCGAGCACAAAACCAGGACGTCAACACGACCCGGGCAACGATTGATGCCAGCCCAGCGGCTACGCCATCTGCGCCCGCAGCGATAGACGGCGGCGATGCGGAACTGAAACTGATTGTGGCCGAGACTGAGGCACCGCAAGCCGTCGATAACACTGAACAGAGCGGATCTGCCGGTACTGACGGTAACCAGGCTGACGGCGCAGATGCCGGCACCACGGTGGCGCTCGAAGAACTTGACAGTGCTCGCCGTGAAAACAGCGAGTTAACTACCCGTGTTGATGCACTGCAAGAGCAGGTAGAAACCCTGCAGCGGTTGCTGGAGCTGAAAAATAGCCAGTTGGCCGACATGCAGCAAGCGGGTATGAACGGCGATAACGCGGTCGTCAGTATGGACCAGAATGCAGCTGACGAACCCGCAATGGATGGTGTCGCCGAAGCCGAAACGGCCAGTGCGGTTGCAGTGCAACCTGAACAAGACGCGCAGCCCCAGATCGCACAGCCTGATCCAGCTGAAGAAAGCGCAGCCCAAGGTGGTTTGGTCAACAGCATTATGAATAACCTGCTGTACCAAATGGTTCTGGGCGGCGGCTTGCTCTTGCTGCTACTGCTGCTGCTTTTGGTGTCGCGCCGCAAATCTAAAAATCAGGATGCAGCCGGGACCGAGACTGCGACTGAGACTGCGACTGAGAGAGAGACCGAGGCCGATAACGGCTTTGAACAAGCACCCTTGGTTGAATCTGTACCCAGTTCCGGTTCGTTTGACCTGGATCTTGGCCTGGACGATCAGGAACCGCCAGCACCCGATGCTGAACCAGACGTTATGGCAGAGGTTAATTCCTACCTGGCTTACGGTCAGCACGAACAGGCGGTGAATACTCTGGAGTCTGCGATTTCCCGCGAGCCTAGCCGCACCGAACTGCGCCTGAAACTGCTGGCGGTTTACGCAGATGCCCAGGACAGAGTGGCTTTTGAACGCCAGTATGGCGAGCTCAGAGCTTTGGACGATGACCAGGCCATGGCAGAGGCTGATCGTTTGCTGACTGATCTTGAGCAGGCGGAAGCGGCACCCAGCATTGATGATCTTGAATCTGAATTGCGCTCCGGTTCCTTTGCCGGCTCTTTCGGGGGCTTCGATGAGGAAGCAGGCGAAGCAAAAGACAGCGCCAAGCCAACGTCAGACGATCCTATAGACTACGATCTGAGCGGCATTGACGGCCTGGGCGACAAGGAAGAGCTGGCAAAGCCTGAAGCTCCGGAAGATTTTGAAGACTTTGTGTTGTCCGACGACTTCGCTCGGGAATTTGCCGATGAAGACGCCGCACCGCTGTCCAAGGCTGACGACACCGTCAACACGGCCGGCAATACGTCTGACGATGACGACCTGAGCCTGGATGAGGCTTTCCTGGACGAGCTGGATGCCGAGCTTGATAAAGACGACCCCGAGGCCGAACTCAAGCCTCTGGACATGCAGGAACCGGATCTGGATATGCAGGAGTCTGATCTGGAGAAATTGGATCTGGAGATTTCGGACGATGACCTGGCGTTGATGGGCGAATTTGCGGATGGCGCAGACAGCTCCAATCATGCCGGTGGCGATGATGCCGAATCTGAATCCGAATTCGAAGCAGAGCAACTGCCTGAAATGACCGACGCTGAACTACTGGCTTTGGAGATGGGTGACGACCCACAAGCTGAAGTTGAAGCCGAGGAAGAGCTGGGCGCAAAGCTGGCCGAGAACCAGGATGATGAAGATGACATCAGCCTGGACGATCTGGAGACGCTGGAATTGCCCGAAGAAGACCTCCCGGCCTATGATCTTCCTGAGGACGACCTGCCAGAATTCGATTTGCTGGAAGATGACGTCCTGGAAGAAGACCTGCCCATTGTGGCAGCTGGTGCGCCTCAAACAATTGACGAGAGCGATCTGGGTGACGACGATGATTTCGACTTCCTGGCTGGCACCGACGAGGCAGCAACCAAACTGGACTTGGCGCAGGCCTACGTTGAGATGGGCGATATTGACGGCGCCCGCGACATTTTGATGGAAGTGGAGCTCGAAGGCACCGCCGAACAGAAGGCAGAAGCGAAGGAACTGCTTAAAAATCTGTCCTGATTGGTTATAATCCTTTGAACGAAGCCGGTGCTCAGAGCCTTCTGACCGCCGGCTTTGTTTTTTAACACCCAGACAACACATCGAGCTGACTTTTGTTTCTTGAACCCCAGGCGCTTACAGCGGATACACCCATCGGCAACGGCCGTGTGGCATTGGTCTTCGAATACGATGGACGTGACTTCCACGGCTGGCAGCAACAAAAATCCGGTATTCGCGCTGTGCAGCAGCAACTGACAAAAGCCGCCAGTAAAGTGGCCAATCACAGCGTAGAAATGGTGTGTGCGGGCCGCACCGATGCCGGTGTTCACGCCAGTTATCAGCTGGTGCACTTTGATACATCATCACTGCGCACCATGCGTTCTTGGGTGATGGGCATTAATACGGCCTTGCCTTTCGATATTTCCGTACGCTGGGCTGGCCAGTGCCAGGGTGACTTTCACGCCCGGTTTTCTGCGGTTTACCGTCGCTATCGCTACATTATCTATAACAATCCGGTGCGCCCGGGCATTCAACGCGGCCAGGTTAGCTGGAACTTTCGGCCTCTGAATGCCGAAAACATGCATCAGGCGGCCCAGGCGCTGGTAGGCGAGCACGATTTTAGTGCTTTTCGCGCCGCTGGCTGTCAATCTCGCAGCCCAATTCGGTTTTTACAGAGCATCAGCGTCACCCGTAAAGGCGATTATCTGGTGATTGATGTTCAGGCCAATGCTTTTTTGCACCACATGGTGCGCAATATTGCCGGAGCCTTGATGGCCGTGGGTTGCCAGGAGCAGGCGCTGGATTGGATTGGCCAGATTCTGGCGACGAAAGATCGCAGGCAGGCGGGCGTAACCGCACCGCCTGACGGTTTGTACCTGGTCGACGTGGGTTATCCCGCCGAATTCGGAATTCCCCAGCCCAGCTGTGGCCCGGCGTTCGCAGAGCCCTGGTTTAGCCCGGAGCAGAATCGGCCGGTTGCGGCCACCCATATTCACCGCAAACAAAGGCCGTCCAACTGTGATTAGCCGTGTAAAAATCTGTGGCCTGACCCGCCTTGAAGATATAGACGCTGCCGTGGCCGCCGGTGCTGACGCCATCGGTCTGGTGTTTTACGACCCTAGCCCGCGGGCTGTCAGTATTGACCTGGCGCGGCAGCTGGCCGCGCGGATACCGGCGTTTGTTAGCGTAACGGGGTTGTTTGTGAATCCGCAGGCGGATTTTGTCAGGCAGGTATCGCAGCAGGTGGCTCTGGATTTGCTGCAGTTTCACGGTGACGAAACCGCTGCTTTCTGTGAGCAGTTCCAGCGCCGCTGGATTAAGGCCATACGGGTACGGCAGCAAGGGCAGATTGAACAGGCCTTTGAGGCGTACCAGAATTCAGCCGGTTTGCTGGTCGATGCCTGGCACCCTGAGCAATACGGGGGCACCGGCCATGGTTTTAACTGGTCGCTGATTCCTGAACAGCGCCCGTTGCCACTGATATTGGCCGGAGGCTTGCAACCCGACAACGTTGCCGCTGCCGTGCAGCAGGTACGGCCCTGGGCGGTGGACGTCAGTGGCGGCGTGGAAAGCGGCGGCGCGAAAAGTAAGAAAGGCATCAAATGCGCCAAAAAGATGGCAGACTTCGTAGCCGCGACCAGAAGCGCTGGGTCTTGATAGGCTCATGGATTGGTTAAATAGAACGCAGGGGCAGGGTGTGCGATTGGAAAAATTGGGTCAGCCCGGCGTTATATGTACTATGTTTCATTGAATGAGACGTTTACACAGCATGGCATGCTGCCAGAATAGGCTTATCAAACACGCTATTCGATGGTGTAATTGTTGGCCGGTAGCGGGTGTTTACAATAGAACGATCAAAACAGGTTCTACAGACGGGATTAAATCATGAGTAGTTGGCTAGATAAGATAATGCCGAGCAAGATCCGCTCGGAATCCAAGACGAGGACCGGTGTGCCGGAAGGCCTGTGGAAAAAGTGCCCGAAATGCGGCGCTTTTCTGTACAAGCCCGAGCTGGAAAAAAATCTGGACGTTTGCCTGAAGTGTAATCACCACTTGCGAGTGGCTGCCCGCCGCCGCCTTGATATTTTTTTGGATCCAGACGGCCGTGAAGAAATTGGCGCAGACCTGGAATCTTGGGACCGCCTTAAGTTCAAAGACACCAAACGTTATAAAGATCGCCTGAGCCAGGCCCAGAAAGCGACTGGCGAAAAAGACGCCCTGTTAGCCATGAAGGGCACCACAATCGGGATTCCACTGGTGGCTTGCGCCTTCGAGTTCAACTTCCTTGGCGGTTCTATGGGCCAGACGGTTGGCGAAAAGTTTGTGCGGGCGGCCAATGTGGCGCTGGAAGAGCGCATTCCTCTGGTGTGCTTCTCTGCCAGCGGCGGCGCGCGTATGCAGGAAGCTATTCTTTCGCTGATGCAGATGTCCAAAACCGCGGCGGTTCTTGAGCGCATGAAGCAGCAAGGTTTGCCCTATATTTCGGTAATGACCGACCCGGTATTTGGCGGTGTATCGGCCAGCCTGGCCATGTTGGGCGACCTGAATATTGCCGAGCCCAACGCACTGATCGGCTTTGCCGGACCGCGGGTGATTGAGCAGACCGTGCGCGAAAAGTTGCCCGAAGGCTTTCAGCGCAGCGAGTTTTTGTTGGAGCACGGTGCTATCGATATGATTCTGCACCGTCACCAGATGCGTGGGCGAATTGCACACTTGTTGGCAAAATTTGGCAACCTGGAAAAACCTGACACCGAGGCACCCATCGAAATTGAAGTGACTGAAAAGCCGGACGATGATGTCCCAGTCTCATAATCCGGATCAGACTGCGCCGAAAATAGCGGCCCCCGGCGCCGATGCCAGCCTGGGCCAATGGCTGAGCTACCTTGAGGCCATTCACCCGGTTGAAATCGAACTGGGGCTGGACCGGGTGATGGTGGTTTTGCAGAGACTGTTCCCGAATAAGCCCGAGGCTCGCATTATTACCGTGGCCGGTACCAACGGCAAGGGCAGCACGGTTGCAGCGCTGGAGGCGCTGTTGCAGGAATCAGGGCGTCGCACCGCAGCCTACACGTCGCCACATCTTCAGGTTTATAACGAGCGGGTACGCCTGCTGGGTGAGCCCGTTTCGGACGCGCAAATGATTCACGGGTTCGAACGGGTTCAGCAGGCCCGGGCGGAAGTGTCGTTGAGCTATTTCGAATTCGGAACTCTGGCGGCGTTCGTTGCCATGTCCGAAGCCGATGTAGACGACTGGATTCTGGAGGTTGGCCTGGGCGGTCGTCTGGATGCGGTGAACGCGCTAGACGCGGATTTTGTGATCCTGACCTCGATTGATATCGATCACGCGAGCTTTCTGGGTAACGATCGCGAGTCTATCGGCTTTGAAAAAGCCGGTGTGTTGCGCCCGGGTATTCCCGCGGTGTACGCCGATTTTGATCCCCCGCGCTCGGTATTGCAGCAAGCGTTATCGCAAGAAGTAGACCTGGCGTTGCTGGGTCGTGATTATCAGTTGGTGCAGTGTTCAAGCCAGCCGGCGATGGTGAACCTGGAGTTGGGGGAAGAAGAGTTTCGCCTGCCAGATTTTGCCCTGCCGGTGAAAAGCTTGGCTGCAGCGGTTGTTGCTTCCCGCACCTTGGCGCCCAATCTGGGTGTTCAGCAGATTGAGCGGGCGGTGGCCGCAGTGTCGGTGCCCGGGCGTTTTGAACAGGTAGCCACGTCGCCGCTGGTGATTCTGGATGTGGGACATAACCCCCACGCAGCCTGTTGGCTGGCTAGCCGGTTACGCCTGTTACAGCATCCGGAAACCCGCATTCACGCGGTCTACGGTGCGCTTGCTGATAAAGACGTGCAAGGTGTTGCCAAAGCCATGTCCAGCGTGGTTCACAGCTGGTATCTGGCTGGACTGTTGAAAGAAGCTCCCCGCGGCTATAGCGCCGAGGCTCTGAATGCGCAGTTTGAGCAGTGCGGTATAGAGCCTGCCGGTTGCTGGCACTCGGTGTCGGAGGCCCTGGCTGAAGCCCAAAGCCAGGCCCGTGCTAATGATATTGTGATCGTGTTTGGTTCGTTCTTTACTGTGGCGGCGGCCCGCAATATTTTGCATCCAAGCGCCGCCGTTACCAACCCTGGAGCATGATTGTGGACGGATTAAAGCAGAGGATCATCGGCGCCCTGGTGCTGATTTCACTGGCGGTGATTTTTGTGCCGATGATCTTTGACGAGCCCCATTCAGGGCGCAACTCCACCTCGATAAGCATTCCTGAAGAGCCGCCATTTCCGGAAGTGAACACCGAGCCACCTCCGCAGACCGCCATGCCAGAATATCAGAGCGCCCCCGGGTCAGAAACGGCGGTAGCAGACCGTGCCAGTGGGTCTGGGGAATTTCAGCTCATTGAAGAAGTGACGCCGCAGGCGCCTGAGCCGACTGCGGCCAGCAGCGCCGTTACGCCGCCACCGGCGGCAGCCGCTCAGCCTGCAGAGGTCAAACAGGCCACAGCGGCCCCGGCCCGGCCCGAACCCAGCCCGCAAACCGAGGAAGAGTTCAGCCGCTCTCTGGAAGGCGCATGGGTTGTTCAGCTGGGCAGCTTTGGCGATGCCGACAACGCCCGGCGTTTGCGTGATAACGCCCGCGAAAAGGGCTACAGTTCACATCTTCAAGAATTCAGCCGCGGTGAAACCCGGCTGACCCGGGTATTCAGTGGGCCTTTTGTCAGCAAATCCGAAGCCGGCGCGGCCAAAGCGGCCCTTGACAAGGCCTTCAGCCTCAACAGTTTGGTCACCAGCCCTGATAAATAAGCCGCACGGCCAGGTTTTCTCGCAACGGTGGTTTGGCAGAGGGCGGTTTCCTGATAGAATCCGCGCTCTCTATTTTGCGTCGCCCGGGTGGTTCATGAATGCGTTGATCTGGATTGACTGGGTCATTATTGCGGTTATTACCATATCAACGCTGATCAGCCTGAGGCGCGGCTTTGTTCGCGAAGCCCTGTCGTTGGTTACCTGGGTAATGGCCTTCATTGTTGCTCGCACATTTCACCCCCAGATGCAGTCGCTACTGGCCAGCACCGTGGAAACGCCCATGGTGAGGTCGGTTGCGGCGTTCGCGATTCTGTTTATTGGTACGCTTATTGTGGGCGCCATCATTAACGGCATTATCGGACAGCTGGTGCGGGCCACAGGCTTATCCGGCACCGACAGGGTGCTGGGTATGGGCTTTGGCCTGTTGCGTGGGGTATTGGTGGTGGTGGTAGGCATTGCTTTGTTGCGTTACACACCGGTGTCTCAAGATACCTGGTGGCAAGAATCGCCAATGATTGACCGGTTGTCGGTGTTAGAAGACTGGTCCCGTCGTACCTTTGGTGATGAGATTTCCGGATTCCTTACTCCCCAAAGCGAGGGGCAAGGCATCTAGTAAACTTGGCTATTCAAACGCCAGGCGCTATATCAGGCAATCTGCCTGGCGTGGCTTTCATTCAGTTTTAACACTCGGAGAATCTCCATTCCATGTGTGGCATCGTCGGTATCGTCAGCACTTCCCACGTGAACCAGCTGCTCTATGATGCGCTGACCGTTCTTCAGCATCGGGGTCAGGACGCAGCAGGTATTGTTACCTTCGAAGACGAGCGCTTTTACCTGCGTAAAGACAACGGCCTGGTACGCGATGTATTTCATACCCGCCATATGCACCGGTTAGTGGGTAATGTCGGCATTGGTCACGTTCGATATCCTACCGCCGGCAGCGCGAGCTCCGCCGAGGCTCAGCCGTTTTACGTCAACAGTCCCTATGGCATTACCCTGGCCCACAATGGCAATCTGACAAATTCTGACGAGCTGAGCACCGACCTGTTTCGTACCGATCTGCGCCACATCAACACCAACTCCGATTCGGAAGTGCTTTTGAACGTGTTTGCTCACGAGCTTCAGAAACTGGGCAAGCTAGACCCCACCAAAGACGACATTTTTGCCGCCGTGCGTTCTGTACACGAACGCTGCCGCGGTGCTTACGCGGTTATCGCAATGATTACCGGTTATGGCATTGTCGGTTTCCGCGACCCCAATGGCATTCGCCCTATCTGTTATGGCGTGCGCGTAGCCAGTGACGGTCGCAAAGAATACATGATTGCGTCTGAAAGCGTGGCCCTGGCCGCCTCCGGTTTCACCCTGGTGCGTGACATTGCGCCGGGTGAAGCGGTGTATATTGAAACCGATGGCACCTTTCACAGTGAGCAGTGCGCCAAACAGCCAAAGCTTTATCCGTGTATTTTCGAGCACGTTTATTTTGCCCGCCCGGACTCCATCATGGACAAAGTCTCGGTTTACAAAGCGCGTTTGCGCATGGGTGAGACTCTGGCGGATAAAGTGCTGAAGGATTTTGCCGATCACGATATTGACGTGGTTATGCCGATACCAGACACCAGCCGCACCTCGGCCATGCAGATGGCCCACCGCCTGGGCGTGAAATTCCGCGAAGGCTTTATTAAAAACCGTTACATCGGCCGAACATTTATTATGCCCGGCCAGACCATGCGCAAGAAATCGGTACGCCAGAAGCTAAACCCCATTGATCTGGAGTTCCGCGGCAAAAACGTGATGCTGGTTGACGATTCCATTGTGCGCGGTACCACCTGCAAGGAAATCGTGCAGATGGCCCGCGATGCCGGCGCCCGCAAAGTGTATTTCGCCTCGGCCGCGCCCCCGGTGCGTTATCCCAACGTGTACGGCATTGATATGCCGTCTGCGAAAGAACTGATCGCTCACGATCGCACTGTGGAAGAAATCCGTGAATTGATCGGCGCCGACTGGTTGCTGTATCAGAACCTGGAAGACCTGATTACCTCTGTTAGCGATGTTAATAGTGACATCGATGGCTGGGAATGTTCGGTGTTTACCGGTGAATACGTAACCGGCGATATTGATCGTGCCTATCTGGATCGCCTGGATGGCCAGCGTAACGATGCAACCCGCTCCGGCATCGTGAAGAACGATACCGAAAACGGCAGTATAGACATGCATAACGACGAAGACTGATTCTTTGGACCGCACAAGAATTCTATAACCAGGAGAAAACCATGACATTTTGCCGCGAAGAATCGATTTTGATACCAGAATCAGACCTGGACGGCATGTCTGGCGATACCCTGGCGGTGCGCGCGGGGCAGATTCGTACCGGTCAGCTGGAACACAGCGACGCCATATTTCCGACGTCCAGCTTTGTTTACGCCAGCGCGGCGCAAGCGGCTGCGCGTTTTGCCGGTGAAGAGCCCGGCAATATTTATTCGCGTTTTACCAATCCCACGGTGACCGCCTTCGAAAATCGCATTGCGGCGATGGAGGGCGGCGAACGGGCAGTGGCAATGGCCTCGGGTATGGCTGCCATTACCAGCACCTGTATGGCGTTGCTGAAGGCCGGTGACCACGTGGTGTGTTCACGGGACGTATTCGGCACGGTGAATTCGCTGTTTCAGAAGTATCTGAGCAAATTTGGTGTTGAAACCACGTTTGTAAAACTGACAGACGAAGCGGGCTGGGAAGCGGCTATGCGGCCCAATACCCGCCTGTTGTTTCTGGAAACGCCGTCTAACCCGTTGTGCGAAATTGCCGACATTCGAAAGATGGCGGATCTAGCCCATGCCCATGGTGCGCTGTTAATGGTAGACAACTGTTTCTGTACGCCAGTGTTGCAACAGCCGCTGGCGTTGGGCGCAGACTTGGTAACCCATTCCGCGACCAAGTATCTGGACGGTCAGGGCCGTTGCATAGGCGGCGTTGTTGTAGGCCCCCACGCGCTGCTGGAAGAAATATTCGTGTTTTTGCGGGCAACAGGCCCAACCATGAGCCCGTTCAACGCCTGGGTGTTCATGAAGGGCCTGGAAACCTTACCAATTCGTATGCGAGCCCACTGTGACAATGCGTTAGAGTTGGCACAATGGCTGCACCAGCAGAGCGCGGTGGAAACGGTTTTTTATACCGGCCTGCCGCAGCATCCGCATTATGAGCTGGCGAAACGCCAGCAAAAGGGTTTTGGCGGCGTATTGTCGTTTCGGGTAAATGGGGGCAGGGAAGAGGCCTGGCGCTTTATTGACGCCACTCGGATGGTGTCTATTACCGCCAACCTCGGTGATGTGAAGACCACCATCACCCACCCGGCAACAACGACCCACGGGCGATTGTCGCCCGAAGACAAAGAACAGGCCGGTATTAGTGAAAACCTGATTCGCCTGTCGGTAGGCATTGAAGCCATTGACGACCTGAAAGCCGATCTTGACCGGGGTTTTCAGGCCCTTCAGAACCCCGGTCATGGCAACATCTGAGCATTCATGGCAGCAAGCGCAAAAGCAAAAGACACATCGGCCCAGCCGCTGACTGATAAGCAGCTGCGTTTTCGCAAGCTGCTGACCCAAGGTGCCCGCGAGGGCGCCGTTATTGCGCTCATTGCCCTGGCGATTTATTTATGCATGGCGCTGTTCAGCTTTCACGCCAATGACCCCGGCTGGGCCAGTGTAGGCCATGACGCCCAAGTGCTGAATTACGCCGGCCGCAGTGGTGCCTGGCTGACCAGCCTGCTGCGCAATTTCTTCGGCTACGTGGCCTGGCTGTTTCCAGCCATGGTGGCAGGTTACGCGCTGCTGCTGATTCGTCTTCGCAATCGCTCCCAAGACCTTCACTGGCCCCTGTTAATGGTGCGCTTTGGCGGGTTTGTTCTGATTCTGCTGTCGGCCACCAGTCTGTTGTCGCTTTATTCTCTTTTTGGTCTGGGTGAATCTTCCGGCGGCGTGATGGGCGTCGCTGTGGCCGATGCTATGGTGCGGTTTTTTAACCTGCCGGCCACCACCTTGGTATTGATTGCCATATTCTTGTTTGCGCTCACGGTTACCACTGGGCTTTCCTGGTTCTGGTTGATGGACCAGTTGGGCGGCATGGCGTTGACGGTTGGCACACGGATACAAGATGGGTTGAGAGGCAGCCGTTCCGCAAAGAACTATGCTGAAAAAGCCGCCGAAGAAACCGCTGAAAATTATCAACCACCGCTTTTGAATCATAGGGTTGAAGGCAAGGCTTCAGACCAGTTTGATAACGAAGTTCGCGCGGCAAAAGCGGTTGAACGAGTGCGCTGGTGGCAGCGTATTCCGGGGTTTGGCCGTCGCGGCCAATCTAAAACGGAATACAGCGATGACTCCGGCGACTACTTTGATCTGAGCGCCAATTCAGACGATGAGCCGGCGCGCATTGAAAGCTTTAGTGCCCATGACGAGAGCGCTCGCAGCGATTATAGCGATTCCAAAAGCAGTAGGCCCACACCTGCATCGCGGCGATCAGCGCGCAAAGCCACGCCTTTATCGGCTTCCGCCGATATCGCGGCAAAAGGCAATTCTCAAGACACCGGCCGTTCATTCAAGATCGCCCCGTTCAAAAAAGACGATCAGGGTAAGCCCGGCGCCAGCAATGGGGCTGGCAAACAATCTTCGCTGCTGGAAGATATCGAAAGCCCGATTCCACCCATCACGCTGTTAGACCCGCCCGAGGAGCAGCAGGAAAAAGGCTACACTGAAGAGTCTCTGCAACATATGTCGCGGCTGCTGGAAGAAAAGCTGGCTGACTTTGGGGTCACCGTAGAGGTGGTTGAGGTGAATCCGGGCCCGGTGATTACCCGTTTCGAGATCAAGCCGGCGGCGGGCGTTAAGGTCAGCAAAATATCCAACCTGGCGAAAGACCTGGCGCGTTCCCTGGCGGTGCTGAGCGTGCGGGTGGTTGAAGTAATACCCGGGAAATCCGTAGTGGGTATCGAAATTCCCAACGAATACCGCCAGATGGTGCGGTTGAGTGAAGTATTGAGCTCGCGGGTATTCTCCGAATCGACCTCCGCGCTGACCATGGCGCTGGGCAACGACATCGGCGGCAATCCTATAGTAGCCAACCTGGCGAAAATGCCTCACCTGCTGGTGGCGGGCACCACCGGTTCCGGTAAGTCGGTTGGTGTGAACGCCATGCTGCTGAGCATGCTGCTGAAGGCCGGGCCGGAAGAAGTTCGCTTTATCATGGTAGACCCGAAGATGCTGGAACTGAGCATCTACGACGGTATTCCCCACCTGTTGGCGCCGGTGGTCACAGACATGAAAGAAGCCGCCAACGCACTGCGCTGGTGTGTGGCCGAAATGGAGCGGCGCTATCGCCTGCTGGCCACCCTGGGCGTGCGTAATCTGGCCGGTTATAACCGTAAGGTAAAAGAAGCGGCGGAGGCCGGTGAGCCCTTGCGAGACCCGTTCTGGAAACCCGACGACTATCTGGATAACGACGAGCAGCAACGGCCGGAACTGGAGCCATTGCCCTCTATTGTGGTGGTGATTGACGAATTTGCCGACATGATCATGATTGTTGGCAAAAAAGTGGAAGAACTGATTGCCCGTATCGCGCAAAAGGCTCGCGCCGCCGGTATTCACCTGATTCTGGCTACCCAACGACCGTCGGTGGATGTTATCACCGGTTTGATAAAAGCCAATATTCCCACCCGTATCTCGTTCCAGGTGTCGTCAAAAATTGACTCCCGTACCGTGCTTGACCAAGGTGGCGCAGAGCAGTTGCTGGGCCACGGCGATATGCTGTACCTGCCACCTGGATCCGGCTTGCCTGTGCGGGTACACGGTGCCTTTGTGGATGACGATGAAGTGCACCGGGTGGTCAGTGCCTGGAAAGCCCGAGGCGCGCCGGTATACATAGACGACGTTCTTAATGGCGCCGAAGGCGAAAATCTGCCCGGCGTACCCAGCCTGAACGACGATGACAGCGAAACAGATACCTTGTTCGATGAAGCCGTGGCGTTCGTGACAGAAGGCCGCCGGGTGTCGATATCGTCGGTTCAACGTAAATTAAAGATTGGCTATAACCGTGCCGCCAACCTGGTCGAGGCGATGGAAGCTTCGGGGGTTGTCAGTTCGGCAGGTCACAACGGCGCGCGGGAAGTATTGGCTCCGCCGCCTCCACGGAACTAGTGTCCAGGAGCAGGCAGTATGGCGAATAAAAACACAACGGGTGTTTTGAAACAGCTGGCCACAGCGCTGTTTGCAATGATTTTAACCAGTGCCGCAACGGCGGCTGTCAGCGAAGCGACTCTGGGAAAAGACGCGGCGACTCAATTGGCGGCGTTGTTGAGGAGTTACCAGACATACCAGGCTGATTTTATCCAGATTGTGGTGGGCAACGGCGGCGAACGCATTCAGGAAAGCCGCGGCTCTATGAAAGCCAAGCGTCCGGGATTGTTTTACTGGGAAAGCAAAGCGCCGATGGCCCAGCACATCGTCAGTAACGGCGATGAAGTGTCGGTGTACGACCCGGACCTGGAGCAGGTAACCGTGCACAAGCTTAATAGCGATGTGCAGGCCACGCCGGCTTTGCTGTTGAGCGGTGAGGTGGACAACCTGGCGCAAACCTACGACGTTTCTACCCGCAGGGTGGGCGACAACATTCGCGAATTTACGCTGACGCCCAAAAATCCGGATTCACTGTTCGTTTCGCTGCGGATGTCGTTTTTTGACGGACAGCTGCAGGAAATGCGAATGGAAGATTCCCTGGCGCAGATCAGTATTCTGAGCTTTGACGACATCGTGCTGAACGGGGATATACCCGCGTCGGTATTCAAGCCGGACTACCCGGCCGGTGTGGATATTATCCGTGACGGCAGCTGATGCAGGATAGCCTGTTCGCCAGCAGCGGCGGATTTCGCCCGCTGGCTGCGCGCATGCGCCCGACCCAACTGGCAGATTATGTGGGTCAGCCCCACCTGGTGGGGCCCGGCAAACCGCTGCGGCGGGCGGTAGAGCAGGGCCAGCTGCATTCGATGATTTTGTGGGGCCCGCCCGGGGTGGGCAAAACCACTTTCGCCCAATTGCTGGCTAACGTCAGTGACCTGGCCTTTGAGACCGTGTCAGCGGTACTCAGCGGTGTAAAAGATATACGCGCGGCGGTTGAGCGTGCGCGGGCACGCAAGCAGGGCAGCGGCCAGGACACTTTGCTGTTTGTGGATGAAGTTCACCGCTTCAACAAAAGCCAGCAAGACGCCTTTTTACCGCACATTGAAGACGGCACCTTTATTTTTGTGGGTGCCACCACCGAAAACCCGTCTTTTGAGCTAAACAGCGCGCTGTTGTCCCGCACCCGGGTTTACGTCTTGAAAAATTTGGAAGACGACGATATTCAGCGCCTGCTTATCCGCGCGCTAAGCGCCGAAGAAGGCTTTGGTGGTCGCCTGCGGGTGGCCGAGGACGTACTGGCGATGATGGCCAGCGCCGCCAGCGGCGATGCCCGCAGGGCACTGAACATTCTGGAAGTGGCCGCCGATCTGGCGCAGCCAGACGCTGATGGTGTCGATAGCGTCAGTGAAGATCAGCTTGAGCTGGTGATGCAAACCAGTCTGCGCCGTTTCGATAAAGGTGGCGATGTTTTCTACGACCAGATTTCGGCGTTGCACAAGTCGGTGAGGGGGTCTGATCCGGACGGCTCGCTTTATTGGATGTGCCGTATGCTCGACGGCGGCTGCGACCCGCTGTACGTGGCTCGCCGGCTGGTGCGTATTGCCAGTGAAGACATAGGTAACGCTGACCCTAGGGCGCTGCAGCTGACTCTGGAAGCCTGGGATACTCAGGAACGCCTGGGTTCGCCCGAAGGTGAACTGGCGCTGGCGCAAGCGGTGATTTACCTGGCCATGGCGCCAAAAAGCAACGCTGTCTATAAGGCGTTCAACCAGTGTATGGCTGACATCCGCCAAGATAAAGATTTCGAAGTACCGGTACACCTGCGCAACGCACCGACCAAATTGATGAAGTCCATGGGCCACGGCGAATCCTATCGTTACGCCCATGACGAGCCCGACGCTTTTGCGGCCGGTGAAGCTTACTTGCCCGAAGCCATCAGCGAGCGCCGGTATTATCAGCCGGTGGCCCGCGGGCTGGAGATCAAACTCGCTGAAAAACGCCAGCGCCTGGACCAACTGAACGCCGCCAGCCCACGCAAACGCTATAGCTGAAGCACTGGCCACGCGCTGCCGTGACGGTATAATGGCGTCCATTCGTAAAATCATTGTTAAACCGACCAGTCAGGATAATCATGCTCGACCCAAAACGCGTTCGCAGCCAAACCGAAGACATTGCCCGCCGTTTGGCCATCAAAAACTTCACCTTTGATACCGCCACCTTCGAGCAGCTGGAAGAGCGCCGCCGCGGCCTTCAAGTGCGGACCGAAACCCTGCAAAGCGAGCAGAATAAAAAATCCAAGTCCATCGGCAAAGCCAAAGCCTCCGGCGAAGACATACAACCGTTGCTGGATGAAGTAGACGACCTCAAAGCCCGTAAATCCGAAGCCGAAGACCAGCTGCGCGAACTTCAGGAAGAACTGAGTCACTTTCTTGCCGCCATTCCGAACGTGCCGGACGAAGACGTACCCGCGGGTAAAGACGAGGATGATAACGTGGAGCTTCGTACCTGGGGTACGCCCCGGGAGTTTTCGTTTGAGCCGCAAGATCACGTTGCTCTGGGCGAAGCCCTTCACGGTATGGATTTTGAGACCGCGACGAATCTGGCGCACTCGCGTTTTGTGGTGATGCGCGGCCAGGTGGCCCGCCTGCATCGGGCGCTGGCGCAGTTTATGCTGGACCTTCATACCGAAGAGCACGGCTACACCGAAGCTTACGTACCTTATCTGGTGAACGCCGACGCGCTCTATGGCACTGGCCAGCTACCAAAATTTGAAGCAGATCTGTTCCGGGTAGAAAGTGAAAAGCCGCTTTACCTTATTCCCACAGCGGAAGTGCCGGTGACCAACCTGATCGCCGACAGCATTCTGGATGCCGCTGAATTGCCCTTGAAAGTGGTGTGCCACACGCCTTGCTTCCGCAGTGAAGCCGGCTCTTACGGCCGTGATACCCGCGGCATGATTCGCCAGCACCAGTTTGACAAGGTAGAGCTGGTTCAGGTCGTACGGCCTGAAGATTCTGACGCGGCTCTGGATGCCCTGACCGGTCACGCTGAAAAAGTGTTGCAGCTGTTGGAGCTGCCGTATCGCACCATGGCGTTGTGCGGTGGCGATATGGGCTTCTCCGCTGCTCGCACATACGATCTGGAGGTATGGCTGCCGGGGCAGCAGAAGTTCCGCGAGATTTCGTCTTGCTCCAACACTCGGGACTTTCAAGCCCGCCGCATGCAGGCGCGCTGGCGCAACCCTGAAACTGGCAAGCCAGAGCCGGTGCACACCCTCAACGGCTCAGGCCTGGCCGTTGGCCGTGCTTTGATTGCGGTGATGGAAAACTACCAGCGCGAAGATGGCAGCATTACAGTGCCGGACGTTCTAAAGCCGTATATGCGTGGCCTCGACAAGATAGGCTGAGGCAAACCCGAACCGGGAACACAGCAGGGACAGATTTAAAATCTGTCCCTATCTTGCTGAACCTAGCACCAGTGACAAACCGGGGACAGATTTCAAATCTGTCCCCATCTCACGCCCTGGCGCGCTTCGGCAGCACATCCTTGAGCTTGTTACGCATGTCGTGAACCGCTTTTTCGGTGGTTTCCCAGTCAATACAGGCATCGGTAACCGATACGCCATACTTCAGGTCTGCCAGATTCTGCGGAATCGACTGGTTGCCCCAGTTGATGTTGCTCTCAATCATCAGGCTCTGGATAGAGGTGTTGCCGTCCAGAATCTGGTTAGACACGTCGTTCATCACCAGGGGCTGAATGCCTGGGTCTTTGCTGGAGTTGGCGTGGCTGCAATCCACCATGATGGATTTGCGCAGGCCAGACTTCTCTAGAGCCTGTTCGCACAGGGCAACGTTGACCGAATCATAATTGGGTTTGCCACCACCACCGCGCAGAACCACGTGGCCGTAGTTGTTGCCCCTGGTACGAATAATGGCAACCTGGCCTTGCTGGTTTATGCCCAGAAAGCTGTGGGGGTGAGACACGGATTTCATGGCGTTTACGGCAACGTCGAGATTGCCATCGGTGCCGTTTTTAAAGCCAATGGCCATCGACAAGCCACTGCTCATTTCCCGGTGGGTTTGCGATTCGGTGGTGCGAGCACCAATGGCCGACCAGGAAATCGCATCCTGCAGATACTGCGGGGAAATAGGATCTAGTGCCTCTGTGGCCGTGGGCAGGCCCAGTTCGCTGATATCAATCAGTAATTTGCGGCCAATGTGAAGGCCCTGCTGAATATCAAAGGTATCGTCCAGCCGGGGATCGTTAATCAGGCCTTTCCAGCCAACAGTGGTGCGCGGCTTTTCAAAATAGACCCGCATTACAATCAGCAGTGTGTCGCTTACGTCGTCAGCCAGCTTTTTCAGGCGCCGGGCATAATCCAGGGCGGCATCTACATCGTGAATAGAGCAGGGGCCCAACACCAGAAACAGCCGGTGATCAGTGCCGTCGATAATGTTGTATATATCCTGGCGGCCTTTCGCCACGGTGGCGGCTGCTTTGTCTGTAAGTGGCAGATCTTGCTTAAGTGTTTCAGGCGGCATCAGTGTTTCCTGGCTCGCCACGTTCAGGTTCTCTAATTTCGTGCCTAACATAGTTATGATTATTCCTTGATATTCCTTGAGTAAGAGTTCCGGAGATGCACGCAGTTGTTAAATCTCTGCGTCTTCCAGTTCACCCATACCGGTGATGTTGAAGCCGGCATCGACATACATGATTTCGCCAGTGATACCACTGGACATGTCGGACCCCAAGAAAGCCGCGGCGTTGCCGACTTCATCGGTGGTTACGTTGCGGCGCAGCGGGGCGCGCCTGGCGTTTTCGGCCAACATTTTGCGGAAGCTCTTGATACCAGACGCTGCCAGAGTTCGGATTGGCCCGGCAGAAATGCCGTTCACGCGGATGCCGTCGCGGCCCAGGCTGGCTGCCATGTAGCGCACGTTAGCTTCCAGCGAGGCTTTTGCCAGACCCATCACGTTGTAGTTCTGCAGCACTTTCTCTGCGCCCAGGTAGCTCAGGGTCAGCAGCGAGCTGCCTTCGTGCATCATGCCGCGAGCGCCTTTGGCCAGGGCCACAAAGCTGTAGGAGCTGATGTCGTGGGCAATGCGGAAACCTTCACGGGTGGTCACGTCGACGTAGTTGCCGTCAAGTTCGTGACCGGGGGCGAAACCCACGGCGTGAACAATAATGTCGATGTTGTCCCAGTGCTTGCCAAGTTCGGTGAACACGTTGTTGATTTCGTCATCACTGGCGACATCGCAAGGGAAGGTGAGCGTGCTGCCCCATTGTGCGGCGAATTTCTCGACCCGCGGCTGCAGCTTTTCATTCTGGTAGGTAAAGGCCAGTTCGGCGCCCTCGCGGGCGAAGGCTTCAGCGATGCCGTAGGCAATCGACAATTTGCTGGCAACGCCAACGATCAGGGCTCTTTTGCCACTGAGAATTCCCATGGGTGTTCTCCTTATAGTAACGCGTTACGCTTTATTAACGAATGACGCTCAATTAGTCTAAAGGTTTCTGGTAAAAGAAGGCTGCATTCAGCAGCTCCCGTGTGTACGGCTGTTCAGGTGCGGCAAATATCTCGGCGGCTTTGCCGTATTCCACAATTCGGCCATGCTGCAACACCAACAGTTTGTGGCTCAGCGCCCGAACCACCGCCAAGTCATGACTGATAAAAATGTAGCTTAGCGCATATTTTCGCTGCAGCGATTGTAACAGCTCAATCACCTGCTTTTGTACGGTTCGGTCTAGAGCCGAGGTTGGCTCGTCCAGGATGATCAAATCCGGCTGCAACACCAGAGCCCGGGCAATGGCTACCCGCTGGCGCTGACCACCGGAAAATTCGTGCGGGTAGCGGTGGCGGTCCTGCGGGTTCAAGCCCACGTCCGTCAGCGCCTGCACCACCAGCGCGTCTTGGGCTTCAGGGGTGTCTGGCGTATGAATTTCAAGTCCTTCCTGCACAATTTCGGCAATCGACATGCGCGGGCTAAGGCTGCCAAACGGATCCTGAAACACAATCTGAATGCGTTTGCGAAAAGAACGAAACTGCTTCTGGTTCAGGTTCGCTAAGGGCTGTCCATCCAGATCGATGTGACCGCTGGCCGTCGTTAGCTTCAGCAAAGCGTGGCCGATGGTGGTTTTGCCGCTGCCGCTTTCGCCTACAATGCCCAGAGTCTGGCCCCGTTCCAGCTCAAAACTAACGTCTTGTACCGCATGGAAGCTCGATTTTACGCGCCCTAGCAGGGTTTTGGCCGTGGTAAAGCGCACATTCAAATCGCGAACCCGCAGCAGCAGCGTTGCATTTTCAATGTCGGGCCTGGCGGGCGGTGATTCGGGTGGTTCGGCGTCTAGCAGGCGTTTGGTATACGGATGCTGTGGCGTTGTAAACAGAGTTTCAACCGTGGCCTGTTCCACCAACTGGCCTTGTTCCATCACCACCACCCGGTCGGCGTAGCGGCGCACAATGGTCAGATTGTGGGTGATCAGCAAAATGGCCATGCCCAGCTTTTCCTGCAGCTGCTGCAACAGTTCCAGGACCTGCTTTTGCACGGTTACGTCCAGCGCGGTGGTGGGCTCGTCAGCGATCAGCAGTTCCGGCTCGTTGGCCAGCGCCATAGCGATCATTACCCGCTGTTTCTGCCCGCCAGACAACTGATGTGGGTAGCTGGCCAGGCGGCTTTTCGGGTCGTCTATGCCCACCAGCTGCAGCAGCTCCAGGCAGCGGGCCCGAGCCTGGTCACCGCGCAGGCCTTTGTGTAAGGCCAGTGTTTCGCTGATTTGCTTTTCCACGGTGTGCAGCGGGTTCAGCGAGGTCATCGGTTCCTGGAAAATCATGCTGATCTGGCGTCCGCGCACCTGGCGTAAACGGTTTTCCGGGGCTTTTAACAGGTCTTCACCGTGGAACAGAATCTGGCCGCTGGGGTAACTAACGTGGCGGGCGTCCAACAGGCGCAGCACAGACAGCGCTGAAATGGATTTGCCAGAACCGCTTTCACCGACCAGAGCCAGGGTTTCTCCGGCGTGTACCTGAATATCTAGGCCTCGCACCAGGGGCGGCTGGCCGTTAAAGCTGATGGACAGGTCATTAATGGATAATAACGGCTGTGTTTTTTGACCCGTCATATCAGTTTTTCCTCGGGTCAAAAGCATCGCGCACCGCTTCGCCGACAAACACCAGCAAAGTCAGCATCACCGACAGGGACACGAACGCCGAGATGCCCAGCCAGGGGGCATGAAGGTTGGCTTTGCCTTGGGCAATCAGTTCGCCCAATGACGGCGACCCGGAAGGCAAACCAAAACCCAGAAAATCCAGCGAGGTCAGCCCGGTAATGGCGCCGGTTAATATAAACGGTAAAAAGGTGAGGGTGGCCACCATGGCGTTGGGCAGAATATGGCGGAACATGATTTTCCGGTTGTCCAGCCCCAGTGCCCTTGCCGCCTTCACATATTCAAAATTACGCGCGCGCAAAAATTCGGCACGGACCACATCCACCAGCCCCATCCAGCTGAACAGCAGCATAATGCCCAGCAGCCACCAGAAGTTTGGCTGCACAATGCCAGACAGAATAATCAGCAAGTAGAGCACCGGCAGGCCGGACCAGATTTCGATAAAACGCTGGCCAAACAGGTCTACTTTACCGCCGTAAAAACCTTGCAGTGCGCCAACGGTGACGCCCACTACGCAGCTGGCCAGGGTCAGAATCAGCCCGAACAGTACGGAAATGCGGAAGCCGTAAATAACCCTGGCGGCAACATCGCGGCCTTGGTCGTCTGTGCCTAGCCAGTTTTCGGCGCTGGGCGGCGCCGGCGAAGGCACGTCCAGATTGTAATTGATGGTGTTGTAACTGAAGCGGATGGGTGGCCACAGCATCCAGCCGTTAGCGTTGATTTCATCAGCGATAAACGGGTCGCGGTAATCTGCGGTGGTAGGTAGAAAGCCACCAAAGGTTTCCTCCGGAACATCCTGAACAACCGGGGCGTACAACTGGCCCTGATACGACACCAGCAGCGGCGAATCGTTGGCAATCACCTCTGCCATCAGGGCCAGTCCGAACAGCAGCAAAAACAGCCACAGCGACCAAAAACCGCGACCATTGGCGCGGAAGTTAGCGAGCCTGCGCTTCTGTATGGGGGTTGGTTTTGGGCGCAATGTTGTCAAGAATGCGGTCAAGGTTGCTGTCCAGTTTGACACGGGTCAGGCACCTTCCCGGCTTTCGAAATCGATGCGCGGGTCGACCAATACGTAGGTGATGTCGCTGATCAGCTTCAGCAACAGGCCCATCAGAGTGAATATGAACAGGGTACCAAATATCACCGGATAATCCCGGTTCAGGGCCGCTTCAAAGCCCAGTAGCCCAAGACCGTCGAGGGAGAAGATAACCTCGATCAGCAAGGATCCGGTGAAAAACAGCGACACCAGAACCCCGGGCAGACTGGCGATTACAATCAGCATGGCGTTGCGGAAAACGTGGCCGTAAAGCACCTGTTTTTCTTTCAGGCCTTTGGCGCGGGCCGTGACCACGTAGTGCTTGCCGATTTCATCCATAAACGAGTTTTTGGTCAGCAAGGTGAGCGTGGCAAAACCGCCAATCACATTGGCCGTCACCGGCAGCGCCAGGTGCCAAAAATAGTCGCCCACCTGCTGATACCAGGTCATTTCGTCGAAGTTGCTGGAGGTAAGCCCGCGCAGGGGGAACCAGTCATAGTAGCTGCCGCCGGCAAACAGCACAATCAGCAGTATGGCAAACAGGAAGCCAGGAATGGCGTAGCCGATCACAATCGCCGAACTGCTCCAGACGTCAAAGCGTGAACCGTCGCTGACTGCTTTGCGAATGCCCAGGGGAATAGAGATCAGGTAGATGATAAGGGTGGACCAGAGCCCGAGGGAAATGGACACCGGCATTTTGTCCAGAATCAGTTCCAGTACGCTTTTGTCACGGAAAAACGAGTCGCCGAAATCGAGAGTGGCGTAATCCTTGAGCATTTTGAAAAAGCGCTCGTGGGCGGGCTTGTCGAAGCCGTACATCACTTCGATTTCTTTTAGTAATTCGTCAGGAATACCACGGCTGCCGCGGCTATCGTTGCTGGTAACCACTTCGCCGCTGCTATCGCCGCCACCGGCGCGGGCCAGAGTGTTGCCACCGTGGCCCTGCATCTGAGAAATCATTTGTTCAATCGGACCGCCCGGGGCGGCTTGAACAATCGCGAAGTTGAGCAGCATAATGCCGATCAAGGTGGGAATGATCAGCGCCAGCCGACGAAGAATGTAAACGCCCATTTAGCGTTCGACCCACCAATCGTTGATGTCGATGCCGTTTTTGGCGGTGTGTCCGGGGTGTTTTAGATGTGACCAGTAGGCCACTCGATCACTGGCCAGATACCAGTGTGGCACCACGTAATAATCGTTTAATAGAACCCGGTCCAGGGCGCGGGTGCGGTACACCAGTTCTTCGCGGTCGGGTGCTTGAATTACCTGCTCGACCAGTGCATCCACCACCGGGCTATTCACGCCAACGTAATTGCGTGAGCCGTTCACATCCACACTGGAGGAATGCCAGTAGTCGCGCTGCTCGTTGCCGGGGGAGTCAGACTGGCCAAATACCTGGGTGGTCATGTCGTAGTCAAACGAACGCACCCGCTGCACGTACTGGTTGCTGTCTACCAGGCGCACGGTAACGTCTACCCCCAGGCGTGCCAGGTTGTTTTTGAACGGCAATACTACCCGCTCAAACGTTTTCTGAAACAACAGCACTTCAAAGGCCAGCGTTTCGCCTGTTTCGCTGTGCACCATCTTGCCGTTCTTGATGCTGTAGCCGGCGGCGCGCAGTTCTTCCAATGCGATCTTGAGGTTGGCACGTAAACCCTGCTGGCCGTCGGTCACCGGCGGCTGATAGGTTTGGTTGAACACCCGTGGCGGTAATGAATCGCGGTAGGGTTCCAGAATGTCCAGTTCGCGGCCCTCAGGCAAGCCGGAAGACGCCAGATCACTGTTGGCGAAATAGCTGTCGCTACGGGTGTACTGGTCATAAAACAGGTTTTGGTTGGCCCATTCAAAATCGAATGCGTAGGTCAGCGCTTTGCGCACTCTGGGATCACTGAAAATGGCCTTGCGAGTATTGAACACAAAGCCCTGCATGCCGGCTGGCCGCTGGTGGCCAATGGTTTCGGTGATAATTTCACCGCTTTCGAAGCGTTGTCCGGTGTAGGAGGTAGCCCAGTTTTTGGCGGAGGACTCCAGACGGAAATCAAAATTACCGGCTTTGAACGCCTCCAGGGCGACTGTGTCGTCGTTATAGTAGTCATAGCGGATCTGGTTGAAGTTGTAGCGGCCTTTGCGCACGCCCAAATCTTTCGCCCAGTAATCCTTCACCCGTTCATAGGTCACTGACCGCCCGGCATCGAATTCGGCAATCCGATAGGGGCCGCTTCCCAGTGGAGGCGTTAAACCGCTGTCGCCGAATTCGCGATCGGCCCAGTAGTGTGCCGGCAGTATCGGCAGCTGCCCCAGAATCATCGGTAATTCGCGGTTTTTAGTGGTGTCGAAATCAAATCGTATGCGCAGGGGGCTCTCTACAGTTACGTTGCTGACATCGGCGTAGTAGTTGCGGAAAAACGGATGGCCTTCGGTAACCAGCGTGTTAAAGGAAAATGCGACGTCTTCGGCGGTAATCTGTTCGCCGTCTTGAAAACGGGCTTCGGGGCGCAAGTTGAACACCACGTAGCTGCGGTCGGCGGGTGTTTCAATGGATTCGGCAATCAGGCCATAGGCCGAAAATGGCTCGTCGGCGGATGACTCCATCAGGGTGTCGTAAAGATAGCCACTGATGCCAGCCGCCGCCACTCCGCGCAAATGAAATGGGTTGAAGGTGTCAAAACCGTTGGCGACTACCGCAAGGCGCAAAGTGTCGCCTTTCGGCGCGCTGGGATTGACGTAGTCGAAATGGGAAAAATTCGGTGGGTACTTGGGATCACCATGCATGGCGATGCCGTGCTGGGGGGTGTTAAAAGGCATGGTATTTGAGGCCGGGGGCGCGTCGCTGTTTTGCGCCATCAAGGGCGTGGCGAGCATGGCCAAGCCGATGGTAGCGGCGCAAAGTAAGTGGTTAAAAGGCCGGGCCAATGATGTATGCGAGCGTTTTTTTATCATGGGTACCTTTTTTGTTTTAACCACTTTCATGGTTCCCTAATCAGGGGCTGTTACGAATGTCCACGTAGAGTACCAGACTTTGTCCAGGTTGCAGATAATGCTCGGTATTCAGGTCATTCCAACCAGCAATATCGCTGACGTTGACCGAAAAACGTCCGGCAATGGCCGCCAGGGAATCACCTTTGCGCACCCTGTAGCCGACTTTGCGCACCAGGGCTTTTATCCGCGCACTGGTACTTGAACCAGAGCTGGCGACGGTGGTTTTGGTGTTTTGCGACCAGATCACAAGCTTCTTTCCCGGGATCAGCGGATCGGCCGGCGCCATGCTGTTCCAGGCGGCCAGTTCACGCACTTTCACCCGGTGTTCGCGGGCGATATCCCAGAAGGTGTCCCCGGGCCGAACGTGGTAGCTGACTTTGTCGCCATCACGCGGCCGCGACTGTTTCTTTTCCAGACGCTGGGCGGCGCTTAGGGCATAGGTTTCGCTGTCGCCGGTTGCGGATGGGATCATCAGGCGCTGGCCGATACGAATTGTGTCGCCGTTGAGTTTATTAAGCTTGCGGATGACCGGTGCGGTGGTCTCAAAACGCTGGGCTATGGTGCTTAGGCTATCCCCGGAACGCACCCTGTAGTTGCGCCAGGACACACGTTGATTGACCGGGTAGGTTTTCAGTGCTTTGCGAAAGCGTTCCGCGCTGGCCACGGGCACCAACAGCCGGTGTGGGCCATCGGGGTTGGTGGCCCAGCGGTTAAAAGACGGGTTTAGCAGGTACATTTCGTCTATATCGGTCGCGGCCAGTTCGGCGGCTTTGGCCAGGTCTAGCTGCGAGCCGGTTTCAACCACGGCGAAGTAAGGCTCGTTGGCCAGTGCTGGCAAATCGATACCATAAGCTTGCGGATCGGCGAAGATTTTCGCCAGAGCCAGTAGCTTTGGTACGTAGTGGCGGGTTTCTTTCGGCAGCTTCAGCGACCAGAAATCCGTTGGTTTGTCAGCGTTTGTATTGCGGCGTATGGCGCTGGAAACCGTGCCGCCGCCGCTGTTGTACGCAGCCAGCGCAAGTGTGTAGTCGCCGTCAAAGCGTTTGCTCAGGCGTTCGAGGTAGGTTAGAGCAGCGTCGGTAGCAGCGACGACATCGCGGCGGTCATCGTGCCACCAGCTTTGGGTTAAGCCAAAGTATTTTCCGGTGGCCGGTACAAACTGCCAGAGCCCGGCGGCGCGGCCGTGGGAGTAGGCAAACGGGTCAAACGCACTTTCTACAATGGGCAGCAGGGCCAGTTCTGTGGGCAGGCCACGGCGCTCGGTCTCGCTGATGATGTAGTGAAAGTAGCGGCTGCCGCGCTCCATCACCCGTTCAATGTAGCGCGGGTGACTGGCAAACCAGGCCAGTTGCTGTTCCAGGCGCGGTTGGTCTACGTCATGATCCAGCGCAAAGCCGTCCCGCAGGCGTTGCCACAAATTGGTGTTCTCGGTCTTGATCCCGTTTTCAAGAGCGTTATCGGCTAGCGTTGCGGGCTGTTTAATATTGGCGGCGTTTAGCTTACTTCGGGCGGTTCTGGCCTGGGCTTTTAGCTCTGGCGCAATGGCGTCGTCTAGCGGGTCGTCCTGGCTGGCATCGGCTTGGCCTTTGATGACCGCCTGTTTGAGGTCGTCATCACCGCTGGCGACGGCTACGTGTGTGGAATCGAGAGGGTTGTCAGCGCTGCTGAGGGGGCGTTCACTGGCGCAACCGGCAATAAGAGCGGCGCTAAACAGGCAAGTTAATAATCGGTTGGGCGACATAAACACACGTTCCGGGATAATAGTTGGCCAAACCAGTGGCAAATTGTGCCCGGCGACTTTGGCTGCAAATAATAAAGGTGAAAGGATTTTATGGGTGTGGTTTACCAGTGGTCAAGAAACCGATTGTTACCGCTGCGAGAGGATCGCACAAACCAGGGGCAGATTTCAGGAACCAGGGACAGATTTCAGGAACTAGGGACAGATTTCAGGAACTAGGGACAGATTTCAAATCTGTCCCTATCTTGATCGGTTAGCCGCGAAAATGATCTTTACCGTGGCGAATCGCGGCAAAGACGTCGTCTGCGCTTTCCATCGGCAGTGTGTGCTCACTGGCATAACGTTTGGCAACATCAATTACCTCGGGATCGTCCCAGCGCAAAAAAAGGTTCAGGCGCTTCTCCTCAGCCAGGGTGGACGGCACCGTTGCCTTGTTATTCGCTCGTGCTTGCTGGCATCGCTGTTCAAACTCCACCAGGGCACTTGATTGCGGTAACCAGGTGCGGGCAAACCTGAGATTTGCCAGGGTGTACTCGTGGCCGCAGTAGACAGCCGTGTTGTCAGGCAGCTGACGCAGGCTTTCCAGGGATTGGCGCATCTGCGCCGGTGTGCCTTCAAAGAGCCGGCCACAACCTGAAACGAACAGAGTGTCGCCGGCGAACAGCAGCGGTCGCCCGGTTATGGCTGTGTCGTCGGTAAAAAAGGCGATATGGTCCAGGGTGTGGCCCGGGACCGACATGCTGGTGAAAGTAATGCCCTCCCATAACGCGGTGTCGCCAGGATGGATGGGGTTTGTGCTGCCTTTGAACGGGCTGTCGGCCGGACCAATTATCCGGCAGTCGGGATACGCTTCGCGCAGCGCTTTTACGCCGCCAACGTGATCAGGGTGGTGGTGGGTGATTAGAATGGCGGTGAGCGCCAGGCCCTGTTGCGCCAGGTGGTCCAGAACCGGTTGCGCCTGGCCCGGGTCCACGATCAGGGCGTTGTGCCGGTGCGGGTCAGCGATGCACCATATATAGTTGTCATTGAACGCCGGTATTGCAGAAATCGTCAACATAACCCACCCATGTGCTTAGCCAATGTGGCTGCTACTATAAAGCATTCATCGATTTACCCCAAAACTTGCAGGCCCGGGTGGCGTGCGCCGGCTTAGCTTTAGAGTTGAAAAGCGGGGTTAAAAAGCAGGGCTAACAGGAGCAGCAGTATAGTGAAACTCGAAGACGCTATTGATTACCAGGCGCGCCATGACAGCTTCGAGCACTGGTTCCAGACTCCGCTTGGCCGGGCTCTGCTGGCCGATCAGCGCCAGTACCTGGACCATAAGTTGGCCAGCCACACCGGCGCCCGTCAGTTGCAGGTCGGCGTCAGCCATCGCCTGCCGCTGGCAACCGGTACCGATTTTTTGCAACGAATTATTGTCGTGCCTCAATGGCATCCTGATATTCCCGGCGGGGTTGCGGTTTGCGACGCGGATGAACTGCCATTTTCCGGCGATTCGATGGATTTGGTTATTTTGCCCCACACGGCGGATTTTTCCCGTTACCCCCATCAGGTTCTGCGCGAATCTGCGAGGGTGTTGAGGGGGGAGGGCTGCATCGCCATTACCGGTTTTAATCCGTTTAGCGTTTGGGGCCTGCGCCGGCTTTTGTCCGGGCGCTTTGGCAGGCCGTCGGGCGGTCCTTGGGGCGGGCGTTTTATGCCGGCGGGGCGGATGGAAGACTGGTTGCGGTTATTGGGCTTTCAGATAGAACATTCGGTGACCCGTTTTTACGGTTTACCGTTACAGCGCTGCGCACGCAATCCGGTGCAGCGGCGGCCTAGCGGATTTATGCCGGGCGGCGCTTATTACTGTATCCTTGCGCGCAAACGGGAACTGGCCCGCACGCCTGGCCGACGTGCGTGGAGTAAAAGCAAGGTTATAGGCCTGGCGGGTAGTCGCCCCGTAGGAGTGGCACATACGAGTCATCAGAATCATCAGGAGAGTGAATGAGCGGTAACGTGATTATGTACACCGACGGCGCCTGCAAGGGCAACCCCGGGCGCGGCGGTTGGGGAGTTGTGCTGCGTTGGGGCGAGGTTTGCAAAACCTTGCACGGTGGCGAACAGCACACCACCAATAACCGCATGGAGCTGATGGCCGCGATTGAAGGGCTGAAAGCGCTGAAGCGTGATTGTGACGTAGAGTTGTATACCGACTCCCAGTACGTGCGCAAAGGCATTACCGAGTGGCTGGCCGGCTGGAAACGCAACGGCTGGAAAACCGCGGCTAAAAAGCCGGTTAAAAATGACGATCTGTGGAAAGCCCTGAATGAACAAAGCGAGCGCCACCGTGTAAACTGGCATTGGGTGAAAGGCCATGCCGGCGTGCCGGATAACGAATTGGCCGACCAGCTGGCTAACCAAGGCGTTGAAGAGTTGACGGGTTAACCGGTCAGCCTGAAAACAGTAAAGGGCAACTGCATGCGACAAATTGTATTGGATACCGAAACCACCGGTATTGACCCCAACGACGGCCATCGAATTATCGAGATTGGCTGCGTAGAGTTGGTTGAGCGGTCGTTAACCGGCCGTAACTACCATGTTTACGTGAACCCTGGCCGCGAAATAGAAGCCGAAGCCATCGCCATACACGGCATTACCAACGAGTTTCTGGTCGACAAGCCGCCATTTGCGGTTGTTGCTGACGAATTTTTCGAGTTTATCCGCGGTGCGGAGCTGGTGATTCACAACGCGGCATTTGACGTCGGCTTTATGGACGCCGAATTTGGCCGTCTTGACGGCGGCCGTAAAACCGCCGAACACTGTGGCATTGTTGATACCTTGGCCATTGCGCGCAAGCGCCATCCCGGCCAGAAAAACAACCTGAACGCCTTGTGCAAACGCTACGGGGTAGACAACAGCAATCGCGAATTGCACGGCGCTCTGCTGGATGCGGAAATTCTGGCCGATGTGTATTTGCTGTTAACCGGCGGCCAGACTGCGCTGTTGCTGGATGCCGGCTCGGGTGAGGGTGGCCAGGGCGATGGTATCCGCCGGGTGCAGGCCGCCCGCGAGGCGTTGCAGGTGATTCGTGCCAGTGCAGACGAAGACCTGGCCCATCGCGAGTTTATGGCGATGATGGAAAAAAAAGCGGGCTCGACCGTGTGGAGCCAGGTTCTGGGCGCCGAATGAGAACTGGGTCGGGAGCTGTGCCAGGAACTGCGTAGCAAACTGGGTAGAAAGAAATTACCTGACCCTGACGCCCTGGTTGAGTGGCGTTAAAATTGTGTTATAACTGACGGGAGTTACGTCATTTTTTGATGTAACCGGTCAAGTAGCGTGCGGTGTCACCGCAGGGTCAACAGGGAAGCGTGAGTTATGGTGTAATCGTCTCTGGCAACGAAATCGCAGTCCTTCGATCTCGTTAAAAGTGAAATCGAGCAAACCATCCGGCAGGCTGAAAACAACCTGGCATGCTTTCAGGAAAATCGGGAAAGTGACGAAGATCTGCAAAACTGCCTGGATTGTCTGAACCAGCTGCGGGGCATCTTTACATTGGTGGAACTGCGTGGCGGAACCTTGCTGTGCGAGGAGGCGGTAAGTACCTGCAATAATGTTCCAGTTGGTGCAAGAACCGACAAAAATATTCTATTAACCGCCCTCAACAAGGCCTTATTTGTTCTGCGCCGTTACGTGGAATACCATCAGCAGCAGCGCCAGGACCACCCCAATCTGCTGTTACCGGTGATTAACGAACTGCGCGAAGCGCGCAACGAAGCTGTTTACCCGGAATCCTGGCATTTCAAGCTCGACCTTGCGCAACGCCCGGACTTTTGCAAAGGCATGAAGCTGCGGCCTGTCGCCGGCGACACCAACGATGTCGACATTATGGCCCGGCGCATGCGCCTGACCTATCAAGTGGCGCTGCTGGGCATTCTGCACGAACGCAACGACGCAGTAACAAAGAAGCTCATCAGCCGCGCTGCTCGCGGTTTTGCGCGGCTGTGCAACGGTAAACCCCAGGGGCAACTGTGGTGCCTGGTGGAAATTGTTGCCGATACCATGCTCGACCGGGCCATGATGTTTTCCAAGGCTCGCAAGCGACTGTTTATGGCGATTGAAAAATACGCCCGCCAACGGGTTTACATGGGTGCTGATTCGGCCAATAAACCAATACCTGACGACTTGCTTACCGATCTGGTGTACCTGCTGCATTGCAGTGGCTCGGCCAATCCCGAAGTGGTGCAGGTACTCCAGGCTTTTCGCCTGGCGCCTGCAGAATTTTCGGACGCCATTCTGGAAGCCCATTCCCGCAAACTTTACGGCCCGGGCAGTGACGTGCTTAAGTCGTTGTCAGAAGCAATGCAGGATGAGCTGAACCAATTAAAAGACAAGCTGGACATTATTGAGCGTGGTATCGAACCAGACCTGGCTGAACTGGGATTGATTGCCGTAATCCTGGAGAAGTTGGCCAACACGCTGCTGATGTTGGATTTGAAGCGTCTGGCTGCAACCGCGAACCAGGAAGCCGTTAAGTTGCGCAAGCTGGAGCAGGAATCGCGTCTGCCAGATGAAGCCGAGCTGCACAGCCTCGCGGATTCTGTACTGGGCATCGAAGACGTGGTGTTGCAGATTGCCAATCGTGGCATTAACAACGAAGCAGATCTGGCAAGCGTTAACCCGTCTGACAGCCGCGAAGAATCATTGTGCCTGCGCGAAGCCGTGTGGGTGGTGGCGGATGAAGCCCGTAACGCGCTGACCCTGGCAAAACGAGCGATTACAGCGTTCATTGAATCGGATTACGATAAATTGCACCTGGCTAACGTGCCGGCCACCCTGCATACCATTTGGGGTGGATTGGTAATGATTAACGACCCGGATGCCGCGGAAGTTCTGCAGCGTATTGGTGATGCAATTCAGCACCGGCTTTTGGATGACACTGAGCCTCCGTCTGAACAGGTGCTGGAAGCCATGGCAGATGCTTTGACATCCCTCGAATACTACATTGGCAATATTGGCAAACACGAGCCCGAAAACGCCGACCTGTTGCGCCTGGCGAAAACGTCTTTGGACGACGTTCGCCTTTAGACGCGGACAGACTCAGCCCATGTTAAACAGGTCGCCGAGTTTGGTAGCCAGCATCATGTCGCCTTCGGCGCGCAGTTGGCCAGCCATGAATGCCTGCATGCCGTCGGTTTCACCAGAAACCACGTCTTCCAGGGTTTCGGAGTTCATGATCAAGGTAACGGAAGGGTCGTCGTGGGCGCCATGGTGCAGCTTGCAGGTGCCGTCGTTAATCACCAGGTGATAGGTTTTGTCGTCCTCGATATCGAACTGAAAAACTAGGTCCAGACCTTGCGCGGCTTCGGCGTTAAAACTCTGTTCCAGCTTTTCAAAGATTTGTTCTACGGACATAAATTGACCCTTTAAATGGTTGTGATGACGGCGACACAGCCCGACTCAATTCCTGACTTTATGGCCGGTAGCGACAGCTGTCAAGTGCATTCAAACGATTGTTTTAATTTATGCCCGGGTTATCACCCGATGAGCTCTGGGTTACACTTGCTTGCTTATCTGAACCTACGGGAGAAACCCTTTGGAATTCCTTGCAGACTATGGTCTTTTCCTTGCTAAAGCCGTCACCTTGGTGCTGGCTGTGGTGGTGATTATTACCCTGATTATCTCCGCTGCCCAGCGGGAGAAAAGCAGTGAACACGAAGACGGTGAACTGCGCATCCGCAAACTCAATGATAACTACCGTAAATTGCGTGAGGGCATCGAAGCGCGATTGATGACAGACCCCGAGCGCAAAGCGTTTGCCAAGTTGCGCAAAAAAGAAGACAAAGCCGAGCGCAAAGCCGAAAAGGTAAAAGCCAAAGCGAAAGGCGCCAAGAGTGACACCGCTGAGACTGCCGACGAAGCAGCCAAAACGCGAGTGTTTGTGTTGGATTTTGATGGTGACATAAAGGCCAGCGACACCGAAGGCCTGCGCCGCGCGATTACCGCCGTGCTCAGTGTGGCGAAGCCGGAGCAAGACGAGGTGGTGGTGCGCCTGGAAAGCGGTGGCGGCATGGTGCATTCCTACGGCCTGGCGGCAGCACAGCTAGACCGCATCCGCGCCAAAGGCCTGAATTTGACCGTGTGTGTAGACAAAGTAGCCGCCAGCGGTGGCTATATGATGGCCTGCGTAGCAGACCGCATTGTGGCGTCGCCGTTTGCGATTCTGGGTTCCATCGGCGTGGTGGCGCAATTGCCCAACGTGCACCGGTTGCTGAAAAAGAACAACGTAGACTTTGAAGTATTGACGGCGGGTGAGCACAAACGCACATTGACCATGTTTGGTGAAAACACCGATAAGGGCCGTCAGAAATTTCTGGCAGACCTTGAAGACATCCACCAGCTGTTCAAAGATTACGTAGGTGAGCGCCGGCCGCAGTTAGACATGGCAGCGGTTGCCAACGGTGACATCTGGTTTGGCCGCCGTGCGTTAGACGTAAAGCTGATTGACGCTATACAAACCTCAGACGAGTATTTGCTGGAAGCGGCAGATCGCGCAGAGGTGGTTTCGGTGTCGTATCAACGCAAACGCACACTACCAGAGAAGCTTGGGCTGGCAGCCAGTTCGGCCGTGGAGAACACAGTTTGGCGTTTGCTGAGTGTGTTCCGTAACCAGAATTTGCACTAAAAAGGCTCTTTAGATAGTACTTTTTAGTTAGATAGTACTTTTTAGTGCCCCAAACCAGGAGTCGTCAAATGAGTGAATCCCAGAGCAACCCGCAGCAAAACGGACAGACTTACCAGGCCTGGCAGGTCAGCGAGCAGGATGGCGGTTATCGCGGTAGCGAAATGACCCTGAGTACAGCCGATTTGCCGGCTGGCGACGTGCTGATACGGGTCAGCCACTCGTCACTTAACTACAAAGACGCGCTGTCTGCCTCCGGCAATAAAGGCGTTACTCGACAGTTCCCCCACACACCCGGCATAGATGCTGCTGGTGAAGTGGTTGAGTTAGCCGCTGGTGCGCCTGCGGGTGTACTGGGTGTAGGCAGCCAGGTGCTGGTGACCGGTTACGATTTGGGCATGAACACCGCTGGCGGATTTGGCGAATACATTCGCGTGCCTGCAGCCTGGTGTATTGCCATGCCAGAGGGGTGGGCGGCGAAAACCGCAATGACCTATGGCACCGCCGGCCTTACAGCCGGTCTGTGCGTGCACAAGCTGCTAACCATGGGCGCTGCACCAGAGCAGGGCAAAGTGGCTGTTTCTGGCGCCAGCGGTGCGGTAGGCAGCGTGGCGGTGGAAATTCTATCGGTTCTGGGTTTTGACGTAGTAGCCATCAGCGGCAAAGCCGAACAGGAAGACACGCTACGTACCCTGGGTGCGGCTGAAATTGTGGGCCGTGAGGCACTGGAGGCGCAAAAAAAGCCGATGTTAAAACCGGCGTTTGCCAACGCAGTAGACTCCGTAGGTGGCGCGCCGCTGGCAGAGCTGCTGAAGCAGGTACAGCCCGGCGGATCTGTTAGCTGTTGCGGTCTGGTTGCGGGCATTGAGTTGCCTACCACCGTGCTGCCGTTCATATTGCGCGGCGTGAACCTGTTGGGTGTCGACTCGGTAGAAATTCCGCTGGCGGATAAACAAGCCATTTGGGACAAACTGGCCGGCCCTTGGGGCTGTCCGCAAACGGAAAAGTCGGCCAGGGTCATCGGCCGCAGTGGCCTTGCCAGCGCCTTGGAAGCATTTTTGGCGGGCAAGTCCAGCGGCAAGATTGTGCTGCAGCACGGGTTGAATTAACCCGAAAATTGGCAGATTACGCAATTCGTGCTTAACTAAGGGCAATTGTTTTCAATTAAGCACGAGGAAGCGGGTATGAGTAAATCTGTACGCAGTGATAGCCAAGTAGACGCCATTGCGGCCGTTGTGTTGATAGCACTTGCGGTCGTTTTAGCGGTGATTTGGGTTTCTGGCCAATAAGACGGGTGCTGGGTCTCAGCGCTCAGGCGTTGGCCAGCACCACATTCACCAGAAGTACCAAGCCGCCAATCAACAAGGTGGTAAACAATATCCCGCCAACAATGTAGGCCCACGGGCTGGGGTTGGCAAAATCTTCCTGATGGCGCTTGCTGGATTGAACACCCAGAGCGCCCGCCAGAATACTCTGCATCACTTTCCATAAACTCGGCCGTGGCAGCGCTTTGCTGCCGGGCTGAGTGTTTTCATTATTGTCTTTTGTGGTCATAGCCAGTCTCCGCTGTTTACATCAGAGCGTTATTCCGCTGGATCGTATGCCAAGCTGGGTTGTAACCAGCGTTCGGCTTCGGCTTTGGTTTGGCCGGTACGGTCAGCATAGTCTTCAACTTGGTCTACGCCAATGCGGCCGACGGCAAAGTATTTGGACTGCGGGTGCGAAAAGTACCAGCCAGAGACCGCAGCGGCCGGGAACATGGCGAAGTGCTCGGTCAGGGTGATACCGGTTTTGGCGGTTGCGTCCAGCAGGGTAAACAGCGTGGCCTTTTCAATGTGGTCGGGGCAAGCGGGATAACCGGGTGCCGGGCGAATACCCTGATAGCGCTCTTTGATCAGCGCGGCAGTGTCCATGCTCTCGTCACTGGCGTAGCCCCAGAATTCAGTGCGTACGCGTTCGTGCAGACGTTCGGCGAAGGCTTCGGCCAGGCGATCTGCCAGAGATTTCACCATAATGGCGTTGTAGTCATCGTTCGCATCTCTGTACTCGTTAGACATTTCTTCAGCGCCGATACCGGTGGTGACCGCGAAGCCACCTACGTAATCAGGGTGTTCATAGCCTTTCGGAGCCACGAAATCTGACAACGCCATCATCGGCTTTCCGGGTGCTTTTTCATCTTGCTGGCGCAGGTGGTGCAACACGGCGAGCTCTTCAGTGCGACTTTCATCGGTGTACACAACAACGTCATCGCCACGGCGGTTAGCCGGCCAGAAACCGGCTATGCCACAAGCGGTGACACGCTTTTCATCAATCATTTTGTGAAGAATAACCTGGGCTTCGTCGAACAGGGTTTTAGCGACCGCACCGCGCTTAGGGTCGTCAAAAATCTGCGGGTATTTGCCCGACATATCCCAAGAAATGAAGAACGGTGTCCAATCAATGTAAGGCACCAGTTCGTTCAGGTCATACTCTTCAAACACGCGCGCGCCCAAAAAAGCCGGCTTGGGCGGCACGTAGTCGTCAAAATCGATTTCGGGTGCTCGATCACGAGCTTCCTTCAACGACACCAGTTTGGTGCGCTCGCTCCGACTTTTTCGGCGTTCGCGGATGTCGTTGTACTCCGCCCGGGCCGCTTTTACCAGGTCAGGTTTAGCGGTTTTATTCAGCAGTTTTGAGGCCACGTTAACGCAGCGCGAGGCGTCTGACACGTAAAGGGCGATGTCGTTTTTATAGTGTGGCTCAATTTTCACTGCGGTGTGGGCTTTGGAGGTGGTGGCGCCGCCGATCATCAGTGGCAGGTGAAAATCCAGACGCTGCATCTCCCGCGCCACGTGCACCATTTCATCCAATGACGGGGTGATAAGCCCGCTTAAGCCAATAATGTCCACATTGTGTTCTATCGCCGCGGCCAGAATTTTGTCGCAGGGCACCATTACGCCCATGTCGATCACTTCGTAGTTGTTGCACTGGAGTACCACGCCCACAATGTTTTTGCCGATGTCGTGTACATCGCCTTTTACCGTGGCCATCAGGATTTTGCCCTTGGCCTGCTGGCCTCCGGATTTTTCCGCTTCAATAAATGGAATCAGGTGGGCTACCGCCTGCTTCATAACCCGGGCGCTTTTGACTACCTGAGGCAGGAACATCTTGCCGTCGCCAAACAGATCGCCAACAACGTTCATGCCGTCCATCAACGGGCCTTCAATGACGTGAATGGGGCGATCGGCTTCTTGCCGGCAAGCTTCAGTGTCCTCAATAATGTGACTGGTAATGCCTTTTACCAAGGCGTGTTCCAGGCGTTTTTTGACCGGCAAATCACGCCAGGCCAGATCTTCTTCCGGGGTTTTTACGCCCTGACCTTTGAAACGCTCGGCAAGTGCCAGCAGGCGGTCGGTAGAATCTTCGCGGCGATTCAGCACCACATCTTCTACGGCTTCTTTTAGTTCCGCTTCAATGTCGTCGTAAATCACCAGCTGGCCGGGGTTGACGATGCCCATATTCAGGCCGGCTTTGATGGCGTGGTACAAAAATACCGAGTGGATGGTCTCGCGCACCACGTCGTTGCCGCGGAACGAGAAAGACACGTTACTGACACCGCCGGAAATCGAGGCGTGGGGCAGGTTGGCGCGAATCCAGCGGCAGGCGTTGATGAAATCCACCGCGTAGTTGTTGTGTTCTTCAATGCCGGTGGCAATGGCAAAAATGTTCGGGTCAAAAATGATGTCGCCGGGTTTAAAACCGATGCTGATGAGTGCGTCGTAAGAACGTTTGCAGATGTCGGTTTTACGCTTGAAGGTGTCAGCCTGGCCTTGTTCGTCAAACGCCATAACCACCACGGCGGCGCCGTAACGCATGCAGTCCCGGGCGCGCTTGAGGAATTCTTCCTCGCCTTCTTTCAGGCTGATGGAGTTCACCACCGCCTTGCCCTGAATACAGCGCAAACCGGCTTCGATGACGTCCCACTTGGAGGAGTCAATCATGATGGGTACGCGGCAGATGTCGGGTTCTGAAGCCACCAGGTTCAAAAAAGTGACCATCACCTCTTTGGACTCCAGCATGCCTTCGTCCATGTTGATATCAATAATTTGCGCGCCATTCTCAACCTGGTCCCGGGCCACGCTCAGAGCTTCTTCGTAGCGTTCTTCTTTAATCAGGCGCAAAAAGCGCTTGGAACCGGTGACGTTGGTGCGCTCGCCCACGTTGATAAACAGGGTGTGTTTATCACCGGTAAACGGCTCCAGGCCCGACAGGCGCAGTGCGGGTTTTGGCTGCGCGATTTTCCGTGGCGGGTATTTGGCGACGGCGTTGGCAATGGCTTCAATATGGTCCGGTCGTGAGCCACAGCAACCGCCGATGATGTTAAGAAAACCGTCGCGGGCAAAGCCTTCAATGATCTCGGCCATTTCCTCCGGGGTCTGGTCGTACTCCCCGAATTCGTTGGGCAGACCGGCGTTGGGGTGGGCGCTGACGTAGGTATCGGCTTTAGCGGACAGTTCTTCTACGTAAGGCCGCAGGGCGTCAGCGCCCAGGGCGCAGTTCAGGCCCACCGAGATGGGCTTGGCGTGGGCGATGGAGTTCCAGAAAGCCTCGGTGGTCTGGCCCGAAAGAGTGCGGCCAGAGGCATCGGTAATGGTGCCGGAAATCATTATGGGCAGCTCGATACCGCTGTCTTCAAAATACTGCTGGGTGGCGTAGATGGCCGCTTTGGCGTTCAGGGTGTCGAAAATGGTTTCGATCAGAATCAGGTCGCAGCCGCCTTCAACCAGGCCTTCCACCGCTTCGTAGTAGTTATCCACCAAGCCCTGGAAGTCCACGTTGCGATAGCCCGGGTTGTTCACCTGGGGTGAAAGCGAGGCGGTGCGAGACGTGGGACCAACGGCACCGGCCACGAAACGCGGTTTTGCGGGGTTTTTGGCGGTAAACTCGTCGGCGATATCTCGCGCCAGCCGTGCGGCAGCCACGTTCAGTTCCTTGGCGATGTCTTCCAGACCATAATCCGCTTGCGACAGACGCGAAGAATTAAAAGTGTTGGTTTCAATAATGTCTGCGCCCGCATCCATGTAATCTGCGTGAATATTGCGCATAAGCGCGGGCTGGGTCAGGTTCAGCAGGTCGTTGTTGCCCTGCAGATCGCTTGCGTAATTGGCGAATCGCTCACCCCGAAACGCCGCTTCGTCCAGCTTCAGTTGCTGGATCATGGTGCCCATGCCGCCGTCTAGAATCACAATGCGTTCTTTCAGGGCTTGGTGCAGTTGGTTCAGGCGGGTGGTGCGATCAGTCATGGGTTTCTCTTTCATAGATTGTTGTAAAACAGGCACGGGCGTTGCTGGCTGCTGAGCGCTGTGAAAATGGCGCTAAGGCGTTTCTGTTAATATTCGGCGGCAGATGATAGCAAATTCGGCGCTTTTGGCGTAGTTCATACGCTGGATAATCCACACTGGAGCAATAGCGGAAAGTAATTATACCCCATAAAGACCAACCATTTTGGTTGGTCTTTCATGTTGCCGCCATCTGCCGTAAAATGGGATGAAATTCTAAAGCGAGTTCAAACTATGTCCGTGGTAACTGTGACCGATCCCGCGCGGGACTATCTTGCGGAACTGATTGCAAAGCAGGATGTGAAAGGTATGGGTGTGCGTATTTTCGTCACCCAGCCCGGCACCAAAAATGCCGAAACCTGCCTTGCTTACTGCCCGCCAAATGAAATTGTGCCGACGGACGAGCAGTTCGATCTGGACAAGTTCACCTTGTATCTGGACCACGCGTCTGTGCCATTTCTGGAAGAAGCCTATGTGGATTATTCCAAAGACCAGATGGGCGGACAGCTGACAATCAAGGCACCGAACGCCAAAGTGGCCAACGTCGATGAAAACGCGCCCCTGCCAGACCGGGTGAATTACATTCTTGCGTCGGAAATCAATCCTGGCCTCGCGTCCCACGGCGGTGAAGTGTCGCTGGTTGAAATTGTCGACGACTCCATTGTGGTATTGCGATTTGGTGGTGGCTGTCAGGGCTGTTCCGCGGTCAGCCTTACGCTGAAGCAGGGCGTTGAAACCACGCTAAAAGAGCGGGTACCGGAAGTAACCGCCGTGCGCGACGTGACCGATCACACCGTGACTGAAAACGCCTATTATCAATAACATCCCGCTCAACATAGGGGACAGATTTAAAATCTGTCCCCGGTCCTAGCCTCACAAACAATTAGTAGGCCTTGGCAAACCCGCAACGCGGCAGGCGCTTTTGGCCGGAGTACCGGAAAACAGCTGCATTAGGTAAATACTGTTGCCTTTGTCTTCACCCAGAACTTCCTTCACCGCTTTTACAAACAGCCGGTTTGACGGCGGTGACATGGCGTGCTGCTGATAAAAATTCCGCAAAAACCGCACAACTTCCCAGTGGGCCGGCGACAGCTCCAGACCGTTATCGGCGGCGATGCGCTCGGCGACCTGTGGCGTCCAGCTGTGGGCATCTTCCAGAAAACCTTCGTTATTGCGTAACGGCATGTTGCTTGCGTTGATCATCGATATCACCAGCTTATGATCCGTGTGGCCAGGGCGCTTAACTGCACCATCTGCTCGTAGCTAATCTGTGGTTTAACGCCCGCCACTTCCGTGCTTGCATCCGCTGTAGCAGTCAAACCGCGGGCGCGGGCGTCGGCGGCCAGCATGAACACCGGGCAGGGCGCTGCAGTAGTCACTTCAGACGCGCTTAACACCGCGTTTTCAATCAGCAGCACCGTGTCTGCAGCGGCCAGCGTTGCAAGGCACTGTGCTGCCCTGGGGTGCTCCGCTGTCTTGTTCAGTATGTGCAGGGTGTGAATCTGGACGGGTAAGTCTGCAACAGACTGGCTCATAAGGTGGTCCAATGGTTGTAAATGTTCAGCCGGCGAAAGTGACATTTTCGAAACCCGTCATGAACGCCTGGTCAGGTGTTATCAGGGTTATGCCAGCAATCACAGCGTCATCGGCCAGCCCATAGCGTTGACAAGCCCGGGTGTCGGCATACAGAGCTTCAACACCAAAAATAGCAGCCGCTCCCAGATTTTGGGCCACAGACTTCTGGCCCAGGCCATCGGGTTGCTGCCCCGCGCGCAGCCAGTTCACACCGGCGCCGCTGAACAACAAGGCACAGCTTTGGTCAAAGGCGGCCAGGGAAAACGCCATATCCAGACCTTCGCGACCGCTCCAGCTGCCATAGGGTGCCTGGTCAATCACAATCAACGTCGTCATGGTCAGGCCCCACTGTGAAAATAAAGAACTTTGCTGCAAGCGCTGGCTTCCACCCACTCGCCCAGCCCGGCAATTTCGAACGGCGCCAGAATGTTGTGCGCAGGTAACTCATAGCGTTGTTGCTCGCCGCTGTCGACCAGGCCGCGGCGCAGGGCCGAAGCCACACAGGCCACGGCTGGAATGCCATGCTCTGCCAAGAATTCCGACCATAGCCGGGGCCAATGGGGCTCATCAGAAGGCGGGCATGCCAGCGCCGAGGCGATGTGAACGCCATCGCCGTAGAGAAAGACACGATCAATCTGGTGACCTGCGGCAACGGCCGCACGGGCGAAGTCCAGCGCGGTTTGAGGGGCCTGGGATGAGTAGGGGGCACCGGTTATGACCAGTGTGTAGGTTTGCAGAAAAATGTCAGCCATGGTTTCGAATCTTGTCTGATAACAAAAACCCCGGCAAATGCCGGGGCTTCGGGTTACGTTAAAACCAGATTAAATCAGTCGTTACCACCGAATGCGCCCAGCAGGTGCAGCAAGGCCAGGAACAGGTTATAGATGTTCAGGTACAGCCCTGTGGTTGCCATGATGTAGTTGGTTTCACCACCGTTAACGATACGGCTTGTGTCGTACAGGATGAAGCCTGACATCAGTAGCACGATAGCAGCGCTAAGGGCAAGGCTGAAGGCTGTTATCTCAACACCAAACATGCTGGCGACTATGCCACCTACCATCGCGACAAGTACCACAACCAAGCCCGCAACCAACATGCCGCGCATGAAGCTGAAGTCTTTTTTGGTGGTCAGAACGTAGCCAGAAAGCGCAAAGAACACCAGCGCGGTTCCGCCAAGAGCTTGGGTGACAATCTGCCCGCCATTCGAGAACTGGAGGTAGTACAGCAGAGTCGGGCCCAGTGAAAGACCCAGCAGACCGGTGAATGCGAACACCACGGCAATACCGGCAGAGCTGTTGGCTGTACGTGGCAATACAAACCACACCAGAGCAATAGCGCCAAGCATGCACATCAGGCTTGCGCCCTGGCCCAGGCCAATCGACATGGCAACAGCCGCCATAACAGCACTGAACGCCAGCGTCATTGCCAGTAACGTGTAAGTGTTGCGCAGCACTTTCGTCGCCGAAGCACTGATGGGTGCGGTAGCGGATCCGCGGGCAATCTTGCCGCTAGAACTCTGTGGAACGTTGTACTGTCTGTTTTCCATTGTCATCTCCGATTAATATTTCTGGGTGCCATCTGAACCATCTGAGTTCCATTCAAGCCAGCTAGATGCCCTTTTAAGTGGGGCAATCACTGTAGCTCATAGTAATGTCGATTTCACAACTTTCAATCATTAAACGGTTAATTTTGTCGGGTTTTTCGGTAACTACTGTGACAATTGCAAGTTTGAAAAATTTCATTAAGTTGACGTAACTCTTGTTGCACTATTTGACGTAACTCTTGTTGCACTATGTTGTAGCTATGGTTTACCTCTGTGGTGGCTCTGGTTTAACTGTGGGGCTGACTCTTTGCAGTTTCTAACCCTGAATTTTGTGCAGGGCGTTGACAGAGATAAGAATTCCGGTATCATTCCCCCGGCTGTCGCTAGGCAGTAACGGAAGAATATGGTGGGTTGGCAGAGTGGCTTAATGCAGCGGTCTTGAAAACCGCCGAGGATTAATAGTCCTCCCGGGGTTCGAATCCCTGACCCACCGCCATTTTTTCTTTGAATACAGTTAGTTAGAGGGGCTTCTCTTAACTGCTGATAGGTCGCTAAAGTTCTTGTATATCCTCTATAATATACAGTTGTATATTATCCTTCCGATTTTTTCCGATTCCAGGCCTTAATAGTCACGGCTTTCTTTGCCCTCAAATAACCATCTGTTGTGCGCTTGTCATCGTGCAGAAGGTTTGCTGTGGCATCGCCGCCCGCAGCATCTACGTCAGTTGCGTGTTTAGCTCTCAAGTCGTGCTCGGTAAACCGCTCAACCAGATCTGTGCTTTCAAGCGCACGGATCATCACTGCTCGCCAACGATTCTGAAACGCGCTGTCACTCATCGGTTTGCCACTGCGGTCACAGACGATCGTCAACCCTTGTTTTTGATTGCAGGCCTTCAGTGCAGTTACTGCCATTTTTAGCTCTGGCGTCCACGGTATGAAGCCCTTGCGCCCAGTTTTTCTACTTTTGAAACGTATGCCGTCATCCCGCAGGGAACTCGGCAGCATGGCCAGCATATCGCCCTGGCGCAAACCAGTCATCATTTTCACGTCTACCCAGGCCAAAATAAACGGCGTTGAAACAGACAGGAATTCGTCGAGCTCCCAGTCTTCTACGTATCTGTCTCGCGCAATGGCTTTGTGCTTTTCGACGCCCTTAACTGGGTTGCGATCTACAACACCCCACTGCATGGCTTTGCGAAAAATGTGCGAGAGCAGGGCGATTTCGTGATTTGCCTGAGTTTTGGACGAACGTCCACGAACATCAAGATACTGCTGACAGTGCATGGTTGAAAGCTCGCTGGGGTGCATTTCACCAAACACGCTTCGTAGTTTCTTCAACTCTTTTGAATTGTCCTTCTGAGTGCGAGGTGCCTTTGAGGGGATCACCTCGGCAGCGTATCGATTAAACAGCTTGCTCATACCGGATTCTGCAGACAAATTGCCAACCAGTTCTGCATACTTTTTTAGCGCCTCTTTCTTGTCAGTGCTCAGAGTGATCCACGTCTTCCTTCCTGGAACGTAGTTGCGCAGATGTGCGGGTGTTTTGAATCTCCATTTGCCGTTCTTCCAATGTACATACGTTGGCATGTCCTGATTACGGGATCGTGGCTTTGGGCTCATGAAACCTTCCTTAACGCATTAAAATTCGGCCCGGTTTCGATGCCGTGATGAGTTATATCCGACAAAACGCGTTCAACGTGAACCGTTGAAATCACCAGTTCATCAATGCCGTTTTCGATATATACGATCCCAAGGGCTTCCAGAACTTGCTTTTGTTGAGTACGCCGGTGCCTTCCGGTTAGCCTCACTACTTCGTTATTGGTCAAGAACATGACAATCTCCCGTGATTACTAGATCGGATCTATCTGGACGTTTGGAAACGCCTCACCGGAGGCGGCAACGACCGAGCCTTTAAACTACTGTAAGACTTTTTTTGTAGGTGCAAGCACCGAACGACCGCATAAAACTGCCGCCGTTTTGCAGGGGAGTGCAAAACTTAGTTATTGGGAGCACGCAGGCATAGTGGTGTGAACTCACACGCGGTAGGAACCAGCAATGCGCGACACAGCACTTGAAACTCACGTATCAATAATCCTTAGCAACCTGCTCGCAGGCCACGGTAATCATATTTCAGTGGATAAATTTAAAATTATCCTGGAAATTTTTACTGAAGCTATTGTTCAGATGGATCATTTGGATGACTGCGCTCCAGGTAACGCACATTTGGTCAACGCCAGAAATGTCATCACTGAGTTTTATGAGTACCAAGACTGCAATATCACCTCAGTCGCTATTGAGATGTTCAATGACCGGTTGGTAGGGAATCTCAGGAACGACAAGCTCGGACTGCTAAGCCACTCTCAGTACCAGCCCAAAAAACTGATTCATTACGCCATTGAGGTTATGAGCTGGGGGTTGGTCGTCGGAATTGTCCTTATTTCGGAAAATACAGTGCTCCACTAGCGTCGAGGAGGATGCTTGAAAATAGATGCGGCTATCGCAACACGGTCGTCGCTTTACGGGTGTTTGTCTCATAGTTGTAAGGTGCTAGCGGCAAAATTACGGTCGCATTATGCAGGGGCGCGTTAAAACATCCCGCACCTTTCATCGAGAACGAGCTAGGTGATCCGTAGCTTTTTCTCTCAATAAACGACAGGTAGTCGGCAGCCATGTCCGAAGCGGGCATGCGTCGCAACATCGACGCGATCTTGTTTGCAGAGTTCTGTCGAGGCGTATCTCCATTACACACTGTCGCTGCAACCTTGCCGGCTTGAGCGTCTTGCGTCACCGCGCTGATCTCTGGGTGCATGCCTCCGTTGAGTAATTTGCGCCCGATGCTTGCCGCCATGCCGTAGTAGTTGGCAGCCATCCAATACTTCTTTCGATCTAGGGCAAACGACCCCTGCACAGAATAAACCATAAAGCTTTCTTTGGAGGCACTTCCATGACCGGCCATTAGGTTTTCGTAGAGGTGTTCGGGGTGAAGGTACCTAACGTGCAGACTGCTTTCGTCGGTAACGACGGGCAGGCGAAACTGGTAGTTATCGAAGATGGTCTGAACCCGGTCATCCAGGGCGAAAGCCAGGAGAAGTTGTGCGGTCTGATCGCCGTCGTTGGATGCGCGATCCATAATGTCCGCAGCTCGTGTTCGGTCGAAGTCCCAAGCTGATGCGGAACCAATGCCGGTAATGGCGACTAGGAGGCCGAAGAAAATTTGTTTTGCAGTCATAGCGGATACCTTTGCCGTATCTTTGAAAAAGCAGAAGCTTTGATCTGGTAAATTCTTGCTCTGGTTACTCCAATATCTCGAGATATCTGGTCTGCCGTTGAGGTCAGCTCTTCCTCGTTTAACCCATAGAGCCGTCGTATGACGAATCGCTCACGCTCGGTGAGCAGGCTGATTACTGAACAAACCTCCTTCGCTCGATTGACAGCCATAAACTGTTGATCGGGGTTTGCCATTAGACCAACTAGAGCTTTCTCGTCTCCGTTTAAGAGGAGTTTGGCTTCACTGTGCGTGTCCAGTGTGAGCGATGTAAGTTTAGCGCTTTCATATTCGCGCTCAGACGTCTTCTTTAGCTCATACTGGATCCACCGGTATGCAAAGGTCATGAACTCTGCCTTGCCCGGGTCGTCGTACATCTCCGCGGCCTTTATCAGCGCAAAGAATGCGTACGACACCCACTCTTCATCTCCCCCAGTTCTTTGCCGTTGCTGGTTGGCCAGCTTAAAGGCCAGTCGCTGGTATTTGTTCACGAGCTTGTTAACGGCATCGCGCCACCGATTGTAAGGCTCGCTGATGGCGTCGCGCTCGGACGCAGGCCAACACGCGAATAGCGTATGGGCCAGACCCGGAGACAACTGGTATTTACTGATCACGCCTTGGAGTAGCTCGCCCTGATCATCGGCGGCCCGGTCAATGGCAATCTCAAGTGCAGACATCGCCTTACTTCTCTGATTATTATTCCAGGACATGAATTGTCTGAATGCACGACGAGCTTGCGTGGGGCTGTGAGGTGCCATCCGTTTTAGCGCGGCACTCCAGATGTCTGGCCGTTTTCCAGCAGCCCGAAATAGACTCGTCAGCGAAAAGCCAATGTCCCTAGCTATCTGGTGTTCCATAGGCTGCCCGCCCGATGGATCAATGGGTGCCACCTCTTCACAGTTTGGTTTGTTTGCGGGCGCTAACTGAGTTACTCGATGATCTGAAACTTTTATATCCACTGATGCCTCCAACAAATTTAGTGTTAGCTAGAGATTCTCATGGGGCATCGAAACTGCAAGTGCGGGCTAACCAGCCGTTAGTATCGGCGGTGATTGCGGGAGCGAGCACTCTGGATTGCTTCTATTATCAGCTCAGACTCACTCATGTCATGAAATGTTTTCTCTTTGAAAATGTCACAGTCTTTCTCGCAAGCCGAGCCGAATAGATTGAGCTCCGCATTCAACCCTTCATTCATCATCTCAATCACTTCTGACTCGTTTCTCGCGTCAAAAGGGATTTTGATGGTGAACCTCTCGCCACAATAGACAGCAGACTCATATCTCACTACTGATCCGCAAGAAAGGGCTGACTTGTAGCGATCTACCACTGCGGTGCCGCCTGCAACATTGCCCTTCATCATAGATATCTCTCCACGCCGCGCCTGGCCTACCTGATGGTTGTTCGTGGCGGTATCCAACGTCATCGGCTGAGCTGAGATGAGTAACGCGTTCTTATAAAGAATAAACTGAGAAGTCAGTCCGCCAACTGATAGGCGCACGGGCAGGGGATGGGCCAAATCATACTGCAAGGTTCTATCCACCCGACCGCTCTTTTCAAGATCCACCCGGGCAACATTGCGATGAACCTTTAGAGGCCCCTCATCCAACACCTGGCTGCCTTGCGGTGCCAGTACACTCACTAGGTGATAATAGGTGTTCCACCAGGATTGATTGACTGTCACATCGACATAGATGTTGCCGCTTATAGAGCCAGTATCAACAGCGCGAGCGTCGTAGGATCTCAGAACAAAGGCATACCCTGCGTTTAACTGATTTCGCGGGCCAACAAGAAATTCATCAAGCACTCGACGGTAATTGCCAACGGTTCTCTGCGCCATGTCCAAGGAATGCGTTTCGTCGATTCGCTGTTCCCACGTCTTGATTTCTTTCGGGGCGATGCGCGACAAATTCTGATCTGTGAGATTCACCGATAGGCGAACATGCACACCGTCGAAAGTCTCATACTCTTCCAGCACCTCGAAGTCATCAATGCGTCCAGCGGTAACCGATGTAGACATCGAGTTAAACGAGTCGCCGGTCTTTGTTGAAACAGAAAAGACATGACTACCAAGGGCCTCAACCAGGGCGTCGCCCAGGGCCAGCTCGATGGCTGCGTCACGATTGGCCGCAGTCGCCCCGACAGTAACCTGCGTGCTCGCAGTTGCCGCCTGAGCAGTCATCGCAGCTAAAGCAAAGGTAAGGGTTCGAAATATAGTGCTCATACATTACTCCAGATTTTTCCAGCCAAGCACATAGCTCTCTGCTACGGCGGTGTTTCCTTCCCACCAGATTCGCTCAGCAATAACTTCCGATCGCACGGTGCCTGAAGATGTTGTGTAGCTCCAATTAGAGCGGCTACCAGATTGGACGGTTGCTGACTTTGCATTCAGACCGTGAATCTGTTCTGTTGCTGACACCTTGGCATCGTGCCGGGCACGTTCCCGAGCTGTGCGCTCAACCGAGATGGCGGACATGCCTGACTGTCGATCTGACGATGATTTCCCAACGACAAACGCATAAACGGTGCCGTCCACATCTCCCTGGCGGGACTCCTTCGCAAGTTTGTACGCTTCCAACTTCCGCATAATTGCCTGCTCGTGACTCCGCTTAACTTCCTCTCTGGCATCCTTCAGAACGTCGATTGGAACGCTCATCCGGACATAAACAGTAATGGATCCTTCGTCCCTATAAACCACATACTCCGACTGCGTGCTGTGGAGTAGGGCAGATGAGGTGGAACCCGTGTAACGCTCACTAGAAACCGATCGCTGAGAGATCCCGTCGGAATCAGACTTCCCTGACTCCCGTATCCGTTGGCTGGTCACGACTGTTCCGCCCACCGCCCGGATGTACTGAGCCTGGGCGTCACTTCTTGCCCGACGCTTTGCCTCCGGCTCAATGGATGCCTGGCCAATACCAACAAAGACCTGATGGGACGCCGCGGCGTCAACAAACTGGGTTTTTGTCGTCCAGGCTGGCAGCCCACTGCGATCCTGAGCTACCGGGCCTGACGCACAACCAGTTACCGCAAGAACGATTGTGGCGATCGCCAGCGAGCGCAGGGCGAACATCACTCCACCTCCAGAGCGCTCACGATTTCGTTTTCCTGAACGTCAAAGGTGCTCTCAGGGACGGACGCACGAACAAAGGCCTGGAAGAATGTTTTGCCCTTTGCCTTATCTCCCCACTGCTCGAAGCGCCAATCGACCGGCTTCATCTTGCTTAGGGCGTGAACTGAAACCTGGGTTGTGACACGTTCCAGCTTCTGCATAGGATCTTGGATGTTGCTCTGAAGACTTCCGCCTTCCTCCATTCGCGTGACAACATCCTCAACCTCGGTGGTTGCGTAATTGGCAACCTGCCGGCGAGCATCATCCATGGCCGCATCACGCGCACCTTTCTGAGTGCTGTGTCGGTTACTCATTCCAACGAATCGAACAACCTCCTCGCTGGCATCTTCCTGAATCTCACCTGTCAGCGTCCACATGGGGCGCTCTTCTTCAGAGTCGGAAGTCCAGATCAACGTATCCGCCACCTGGGGCGGCTTGTAAGTAGAAGAACAACCGGCACCGAGTGCGCCAACGGCCAGGGTGATTGCAATCAATGTCATTTTGTTGAGTTTCATATTGCACCTTTTTTCTGTTTATCTCACTACCAGTATCCACGCAACTTTCTATCTGCAACCCTAGAAACTAGATTTTTTTAGCCCACTCATAACGGAGGCTCTAAGGTCTTTGTGTGGATCTTCCTCGGGTTCTGGCTCCGGCTTGGATGGTAAAGCAGCAACAGATTTAGCATTGTCATCATTAACAGCGCTGGCTGACTCAGAAGTTGGGCGCTCCCCCCTAACCTGGTTGCCGGCTGGTTTCGGCTTGGTGCGTTGACCGCTGGAGCCGTCGGGATCGGGCCTAACATCGCCTGCAACGGCGACGCCAGAAAGAGCCATAAGGGCGAGAGATCGAATCCGCTCAGCCCTGCCGTCGTTATTTTTGAGCGCCTCATGCAGCTCTGGATGTCGGGAAGGGTTCACCTTCACAACAACTCTTATGGTTTCATCCGCGGCCATACTCGAAGAACCCCTTAGCGTTAGTGATCACCGGGTCATAAGCCGTTACGACTTGGCTGCCTTCCATAATCGTTGATGCAGATTGCTTGTATAGGTCTGCACCGCCGCCGGCAAGAAGGGTGAAATCCGCGCCCTGCACCTTAGAACGGCGAAGGTTTTGGCGGACTTTCCGCATGACAGTTTCAGCAACATTGGTCGCTGCAAGAGTGAGGTAAGGGGCCAAGTTCACCATCTTCCCGAAGACAGGAACCTGCATATCCCCTCGCACAGCATCCTCTATTGAGGCCAGATCGAATGGGCGACCATGATCCAAAGTGATCAGTTTTCCGGCCTCTTCCAGTAAGACGCTCATCGCTTCTTGGCTGGAATTGGATGAGGCTTTGTCGAAATTACCCTTATCAATCGCGCACCAATCGACCGAGAAAAAACCGGGGTCAATGACCAGAACTCGTGACGCACTAACAATAGCCGGGTTCTCGCAGGTCATTAGATAGTCGATGTACGCACCAACCGGCTGCGGAATAACGAAAACCTTATGGACGACAACGAAGCGCCCAGGGGAGATCTCGTGACGGCCCTGAAGAAGCTTTTCAACACGCTCTTTATAGGCTTTGTCAGCACACTGCTCGACAGGCAGCCCGGTCACAAGGGTGTCGATTTTTTCGCGTTTTGTGGCCATCAGGCTGGCATGGAAAAGCGCCTTATAGTCGATGGAGAAGGGGTACTCTTTCGACAGCACTCGCTCCCACCCGTCGATCGAAGATTGCTCAATACCGGCCACATACTCCTCGCCGTTAACGCTCACTTTGAACCCGCCATGATCACCACCCGAAGTGATAGATGTCGAGATGCAATCCGTTGGCGCAGCGCCAGAAGGGTACACAGCCATGGCGGGTTTTTTGGCATTACTGTCACCCCATACAAGCTTCAGATTCGAGTAGCCAATATCCATTCCCAGTATAAACATTCAATTCTCCAAGAGGTTCGGGTGTACCTGTAGGTTCACCATCGGTTCACAAGTCATAGCTCACTCTGCGTGTTCGGTTGGCAGATGTAAGGAGGCGGGTGTCATTTGTGTACCCACAGGTTCACTGGCGGTACACGCAGCTTTGACCCAGAAAGCTCTTCAGCTGCACCTATGTACCCACAGGTTCACTGGCGGTACACAAAACAGCGGAGCAAAAACCCTGAGCGTTAACCGGTGTACCGGCAGGTACACCACAGGTACACGGCAAGATCAGAATCTGGTGAGCCAGCGAGATCGAGTGAACCTGTAGGTACACAAAGAGAACCTGTGAGTAGCTAAGGTATCGCTGAAAGGGGGTCGCCCACACAACAAACGGTGGCCTAAAACCGAGGGCGTTTGGTGACCGTATGGCGCTTGCGCTAGGTACTCTAAATGTAAGCACGCATTTGCTTGCTTACGAATCAGGTTGCGGAATAGGAGATGGAATTCCAAATCAGGTAAAACACTCCTAAAAACCTGTGTTGGACAGGTGGCGTGTTTTCCAAATCCGATGTGGTCTAGGTGGGCGTGATCCAAATCAGAGACTAAAAACGGGATGTTTGATTTGGAGTTAAGTGTCCATTTCCAAATCAAGATTGGGGTAGGAGGGTATGTATGCCGCTCAAAAGCAATTTATCGGTCTGTTTAAACACGCAGTTCCGGTAACAGTTATGGATTTTCAGGGTAATTCCAAATCAAAGACGCCGTACATAGATCTTTGATTTGGATAATGAGGGTGATTTCCAAATCCGATGTGGTCTATGAGGGCGTGACCCAAATCAAACATCTCGAAAACCGCCGAAATAGATCTTTGATTTGGAATTTAAGCGTTTTTCCAAAACGGCAGTAAGGTGAGAAAATGGCAATTTTAAAAACCGGGATAGATGAGTGCCAGGGAAGAATAGAAGAGTTGGCAGATGAAGCGAGGGAGATTGTTAACGAACACTGGAAGTTCCATTACCGAGAAAATGCCCTCTTGGCGCCGCGTGAAAAAGGCAGGCTTAACCTATGGGTAAGGCTCAGGGGAAGTGTGCTCGAAATCTATTGGACGAGTTTCAGGTTCGCAAAAGAAGAAGGAGCTCCTAAGGCCAATGTTGTCTCGACCTATATCCCCAAAGGAAACGGGAGCAGGTACCGGACTCGCAGCTTGGCTATTCGAGCAAAGGGTTGGGAGCTAGAGGAGGCGCTGGAGTTTGAAGATCGGATGTCCAAGATTCGATCTGAGTACGCAGATGTCAGTAAGGCGGCAAGTCTACTTCGACGCGCGCAAAAGAAAGCGGCCGAACGGGCATCCACAGCAAACGACAAGATCACTGAATAAAGGTTGAGATGTATGACTATTGAATCGAGAGCAGGCAAAACCATAAGGCAGGCTTACGCGGCATTCTGGAAAGAGTGGATCATTCTAGCGGTCGGGCTGGTGATGCTGTTAATGCCGGGAATGATCATTGGCTGGCTTGAGGCGGAGGTGGGCCCTGAAGTTCTGGAGGGGGTTCCGCTCAAGCTCATATTGCAGTGCTCGGGGATACTGGCTGCCCTGTACTCATGCGTCTACAAAATCGGCTACGACCTGCTGGCTAACCGATACACGCTGACCGATGAAGAGGTGACCGAGGTTTACGGCCTAATCATGAAAGACACACGGGTAACCAAGCTGATCCATATTCGTCGTGTCAGCGTCGAGATCGGAATCATGGGTCGGATCTTCGGGTACGGGGATGTTCTGTACTACACCGCTGGTTCTGGCGGCGTCGATGTTCGACTCAAGGACATTCCAAACCCTGAAGCCTTGGCGAAAGAGGCGGATAACCTGGCGAAGAAAAAGCAGGGTGGTGACAGGGAAGCGGAAGTGCAGTCGGAAGTTCAGGCCCGTCAAACCCTGAGTGCTGAGTCGTCGTCGGCTGACCACCAGATACTGGCTGCCTTCAGTGAGTCCGTGACGGAAAGTGTAGCGATCCAGAAGCAGATGCTTGCGGCGATCCAAGGGCTTCGCAGTGAGACTCGGCGGAATGCCTCTTTGCTGAGTGCGGCGCTGAAGAGTGGCGCAGTTGGTACGAGCGAATCTGGCCCGGACTCGGATGATCATACGGAGTCATTCTCAGCGTCGCGCTTAGCCGACATGCCGGAGGAGCCGGAAGAAATTTCAGATGGCGATTACGAGGAGGTACCTGAGTCGGACGAAGGCGATCATTACTCTGCCAGCCCGAAGATGTTCGGGGCGTCTGGGGATGACCGGGCGACTGAATTTGATCTGGACGTTCCTGATGCGCTTTCCCCGTCTTCGGAGTCTGATCGTGATCTGAGCCCTCCTCCCGAATTTGATCTGGAGTCTGAGCCCGACCCTGAAGAGTTTCAGCCCGGAGAGTTCAGCTCTGAAGAATCCGAGAAATCAGATGAGTCAAAGCCGGAAGAGTTTTTCGGCCTGATAGCCCCCGGCAAGAAGTGAGTAGGAGCGCAAGATGGGCTTGAGTAAACAACAAGGCCGGGCTCGGACGGGTGGCGATTACGTTCGTGTGATCGCCGGGCCTGGCTCTGGCAAGACAACACTACTGGTGGCTCGAACAGGGTTCCTACTTGAACAGCTGGGTTCGGTTGTGGGCTTGGTGACGTTTGCGAATCCGGCGGCTCAGGAAATGCGAGAGCGGTTGGATGGGAACGTAGATATGAGTCGTGTTCGGGTGTCGACGTTCGACGCCTATGCGCGACAGCAATTCCTCCCTTTTTTGAATGGCCGCCGGCCGCCGAAGTTTTTTGAGCGCCAGATACTGATCAGTCGTTCGATCAACAGCACAGGTTCTGACTTCGACGAGGAAACGGCAGGGTCGGTAATAGACGAATTGAATAACCGGCTACACCCGGAGGAGGGTGCTCCGGAATGCGTAGAGCTGTTTGATGCGTACCAGTCGCTGATGGCTGAAGACGGCTTGATAGATTTTGCGGAGGTGGCACGACAGGTTGTGCTGAAGCTCCAGTCAGGTGAGGTCGAGCCGTTGGCGGTGACGCACTTATTGGTTGATGAGTTTCAGGACACGGCACCGGTTCAGTTTGCGTGGCTGAAGGCGCACTGGGATCGCGGGATCAAGGTGACGGTAGTGGGTGATGACGATCAATCGATCTACGGGTTTCGTAGCGCAATGGGGAATGAGGGCATGCAGGAATTCGCGTCGCAGACGAACGCAGAGGATTTCTTTCTCGATGAGTGCTACCGGTGTGCGCCCGAGATTGTGGATGTTGCTGGGAAGGTGATCGGTCACAACCTGGCGCGAATCCGTAAGGACATTCGATCGATGTCGGCGCCTGGAGGGATTGTTAAGCACGGTCGTTACGATGAGCCCGAGAATGAGTTTGAGGCTCTGGACATCTGGATCAAGGAAATACGGGCAGAGCGTCAGGGTCAGACGATAGGGATTCTGGCCCGGACGAACCGGCTCCTGGATAACATCGAGGCCATGCTCCGGGTCGGCGGCTACAAGTACCGTCGTATTGGCGGTAAGTCGATCTGGGACACTCAGGGCGCTGGTCTACTTCTGGGCCTGGCGGAGCTGGCCACGTTCCGGACGTACCTGGAAGCACCGAATGCGGCGAACGCTTTGTCTTGGGCGCAGGTTCCTCAGGGTCTGGTAAACCGGTATCGGGGGCACATTGTTGATCAGGGATTGTACGCGGGTCTGCCCGGGCACCTAACTGAGGATGGTAGGGTCACGGGCTTTCACGAGCAGCTCGCATTTTGGTCGGGGATGATCATCGACGGGATGGAAGGCCCGGCGCTGAAGTGCATTGCGGCGTGGATTACGGATCAGTAAGCGCCAATAAATCAGCACCTACATTTCGGCTCGCCGATTGCACACACTGACTTCCTCACCCATTCCATGAGGAATCAGCATGACCCCAACCGAACGAGCACACGTCTGGCAGCAGCATATTACTGACTGGGAAGTCTCCGGCGTGTCCGGCAGCGCTTACTGCAAGCAGCAGTCATTGGTTTATCATCAATTCGTTTACTGGCGCCGGAAGCTGGCCCCGACTGAAGACTCTCTGGAGCAGGCGCAAACGGTCACCGGGTTCGCTCGGGTCGTTTCTGTTCCTGGCGCTACCATCGGCGGAGCCGATGGCCTGACCGTGACACTGCCCGGTGGTGTCTCCATTACCGGGCTGCACACCGGCAACATCGAGTTGCTCGGCGCTGTTCTGAGACAGCTGTGATGCGCCACCGATATTTACGCCCGTCCTTGTCGTTGCCAGAGATTTATCTGTACCGAGCGCCCGTTGATTTCCGTAAGCAGGCCCAGGGCCTGGCAGTCTTGGTTGAACAGGAACTGGGCCACAATCCGTTTACCGGAGCGCTTTACGCCTTCACCAACCGGCATCGAAACAAGATCAAGTGCCTGATGTGGGAAGACAACGGTTTTGTGCTCTATTATAAGGCGTTGGCGGAGGAGAAGTTCAAGTGGCCTAAGGCCTCGGATGAGCTGATGCCACTGACGGGCGAGCAGATCAACTGGTTGCTGGACGGCTACGACATTGCCTTGTTAAAAGGGCACAAAATTCTGCATTATGAGGCTGTTAATTAGCCCTTTTTTCGTGCTTTAGAGCGTTGTTTTTGCTATACTTTGTTCATGAGATTAAAGCCTGAATCACCTTCAAAAACACCCGATATCAGCGGCCTTTCGGCCGCCGAATTGCTGTCGGTTGTCGAAGGTCTTCAGCAGGAACTGGCGGCCAAGAGCGCTGAAATCCAACAGCGCGATCACGCTCTTGCGCAAGGCGCCCAAGCGGTCAAACAACGCGATCACACCATTCAGATTCTCGAAGAACTGCTGCGTTGGAAACGGATTCAGCAGTTCGGCGCCAGCAGTGAAAAGTCCGCACACCAGATTCATCTGTTTGACGAAGCCGAGCTGGAAGTTGAGATTGATGCCCTGCGCGATCAACTGCCCG